>Ga0208644_1003959_pt1 | contig 11315 bp, 17 predicted proteins | sample VirMetDEL_Nov_18_FD_184517 | JGI IMG/M metagenome (GOLD analysis project Ga0208644, IMG submission 184517) | Aqueous microbial communities from the Delaware River and Bay under freshwater to marine salinity gradient to study organic matter... | ecosystem: Environmental > Aquatic > Marine >... | reverse complement strand
CGCCGGTTCCCCCGCCAGCGGCCTGCTGGGCGGCCAACTGCTGGGCGTAGGTCAAGTCGGCGGCAGCTAACTGCTGTTCCGCAGCGAGACGAGCAGCCAGTTCAGCAGCGCTTTCTTCGCCAACAAGTTCAGCTCGACCACGAGATGCTTCGCCAGATCGCAATATGCCACGACCCTCAAATCCGGCTTCTTGCTGGCGACCAGCCTGGCCAAACCTGCGTCGGTTTGTGGCAAGTGTCTGCTCAAGTTCGGCTTCAATCCTAGTTTTGGCTAGGTCCCTTTGCTTTTTCGCAAGTTCAGTCGTTGCCTCGTAGGCCATGAAGTCTCCTAAACCTCTGGCTATCCAGCCTTCGGACCGCGCTTACGGGGCATTTTAGCAGGTTTGGCTGCCCCGCCGTGGGCAGGGCCATTTGCGTGGTCTGAAATTTCGCCCCGTACTTGTCGAATATCTGATCTAATTTCGCTCGAGATGAGGTCAAGGCGATCCATCACGTTGCCGTGATCCCGCTTGTTTTCTCTCCTGAATTTCTCAATGAGAGCGACGATTGGCCCACCAATGACAGCGACGAGGATAGGCACCCACCACGGTTCCACGGGTCACTTCTTTTCAAGTTTCGCTGTGACGGCGCCGAACGCTTCGTTGATTTCTTCTTTGGTGAGTTTGCCGTCGAGGCTGGCTCGGGCGAGCCGTTCGATGACTTGGGCGCTGGCGGCGATCCCGGCGAGGACGGCGGCCTTCCAGACGGGGATGCCTCCGAGAATGGATGAGCCACCGATGATTCCGAGGGCGCTGGTCAGGAATACGGCAACGATTCGACCGGCGATGTCCTTGAACTTACTCATCATATTGTTCTCCCAGTAGGCCGGAAACCATGAAAAACACTACGGACAGCACGGACACTATCACGCCAATATCCCTGGTCGTGCCGGAGAGGGTAATAAGAACCAGTATGAGGCCACCGGCCATGATCGCTGCTTCAAGTAGCAACTTCAGGTGTCTCATCTGCGCCTCCTTGGGTTGGTGGGCAGGATGGTTGATACGGCGACGGTTGCTGCGATGATTGAGCGACGTTGAGCCACTGTAATCGTAGAGCCTGACGGGACGTAGTTGTCGTAGGTTCCGTCGAACACGTTGACCTGGTTCTCAAATTGTTGTTTGACGGAGTCAGGGGCGTCAGCTGGCGGTGGGGTTGGGGCGGTCGCTGGGGGCGAGGTGGTCGCTGGGGGCGAGGTGGTTGTGGTGGCGATGGTGGTTGTGGTGGTTGTGGGGGGTGGGGCGACCGTGCTGGTAGTAGTCGTCGTGGTGCTGGTGGTGGTGCTGGTCGTGCTGGTGGTGGTTGTGGGGGCGACCGTGCTGGTGGTGGTTGGAGCAGTTGTCGTGGTCGTAGATGTGGTGGTTTTGGTAGTGGCTATGGTGGCCGGGACACTAGATGTTGTGGTTGTGGTAGTGGTGGTCGCAGGGATGGGCAAGGTGGTGGTGGCCCCAGGCAAGGTGGTGGTGGCCCCGACAGTGGGTGTGTCAATGGAGACGACCCATTCGGACATAATTGGCCCGTAGAAACCGGCCCAATAGCCTGCGTCAATCCCTGACATGCGTATGACGACGGAGCCAGACGACTCAACGGACAGTTCAACGGGGACAACTTCGGCGGTGTTGCCGCTGGCTGTGGCCTCGGTTTCCCCAGTCAAGGTAACTGACCATCGGTCGGCTGTTTGACCAGTCCACCCGATGGTGTTCGTGACGGTGTTGTTGACCGTCACGGCGAAGGTGACGGTGCTTCCTTTGGGTGTCTCGAGCACGGCCTCGACCGTGCCTTGCATGTAGGAGAACTGGATCGTGTTCTCGGCAATTCGCACCTGACCGGCGGTGGTTTGCCAATACAGGCCGGAAGCTGAAGTGGGCCAGAAAGATAGAAAGACGCAGGTTAGGAACGGTAAAACACGCCAGAGGCGCATCTCACTTCATGGCCTCCAAAGCCTTCACGATTTCGTCCAAGATTTCCTTGAAGACCGCATCGACTTTCGCTGGGTTGTCTGCCATTTCGGGAGCGATTTCGCTGTGAACCCAGTTGCCGCCAGAGCCGATGGTGTTCTTGGTGTATACCTTCCAGCCGGAGAAGATGCCACCACGATCCCGGTTGCATCGGTAGCCAGCGCCAAAGCCCTTGCCTGGAATCCACACGTTGCGATAATCATGCAGTTCCTCGATGAGCAACCGATCGCGATAGGCGTACAGAAAATTCAGCAGAGCCTTGACCTGCTCTGGTGTGCCGCCAGTATCCATCGCGCGGCCTGTCGCATGAACGCTGACCGGTGGATTACGAGAACTTGATCCTCGCACCGTTCTATTGGCATAGATGCCAAAGTTCTTCATTTGGAACAGGAAGCAGAGATAGTCCTGAAACCGTTTGGTTCCTGGGCGTGCGCCAGTTACGCCAGCCGCGTCGGTGTTGCCTGTGTAGGGTCGGGGTGCCATGCCCCGAGTCTAACTGCTAGGGGACGATGGCTTCGGGCTTTGTGTAGGCGTGTGCTATCAGCATCGGGTAGACGCCCTCGGGGAGAACCTGCTGAATTTTTGCGAGAAACTCGTAGGCGACTTGTTCGGCTCCGTCGACCGGCAGTTCGGCGTCAGCGTCGGGTGTGGCGTTGGTGCCGGGAATGTCGGGCGGCAGTTGCTCAACGGGGATGTGGAATTGGATAGTGGCGTGGACGACTACTGACATTGCTGGTTCCCTTCTGTTCGTCCGTTCATGGCGTCAGCGTACCAACTCTTAGGTGCGGTGACCAGTCATTTCTTCACGAGGGCTTTCTCGAGCCGTTCGATGGCCCGGTACAGTTCTTTTTGTTCCTCGGCCCCGGCGGGGATTGCCCGGTACAGGTATTTGAGTGCAACTCGGATAGTTGTGGGGGCTACTTCAGTCATCTTCCCACTCGTCGTCGTCGTCATCGGTGTCGTCATCGGTGTCTTCGTCTTCTTCTACAAACGGGTAGTGGTGGGACCATTCGGTTTCCACGTCGGCTTTGACCAGGGTCAGGATGCCGCTGGTGACCCACGGCGGCTGTTCTGAGTCGTACATGACGAATAGTTCCCTTCTGCCATCTTGGTTGATTGCGTCGATGATAACGAGAGCGTGCATCGGCACAATGTCCGGGTACATGTCCGATATAAGGGCCGGAACAATTTCTTGGGCTTCTACGGCATGCCGGTCGACATTCACCATTTCTCCTTGCGACGGTCCTGGCAGAACACCGGGGCTTGCACCGTGATGTTGTGCTCAGGCGTCACAATAGCGAGAGCCTGTTGGGGTACCTCGTAACCGAAGTTGTTGAGCCAGGCGTATTCGTCAACGCCTTTGGTGGACCCGTTGATAATCAGGTAAGGGGTCGAGATGTATTGGTGCCAGTGGCCCATCCATAGCGTCTCAAACGGCTGGCCAATTTCCATCGCACGCTGGGCTTTTCTGGCTCGCATCCGCATGATTGGGGGCCAGATACCGCCAATACCACCGCCACCTCGGACCTGGTCGCCGTGGGTCAAGAGGTGCCCGTGGCCGTAAATCGGCACCAAGGTGTCGGCGTTTTCGGACACCTGGAAGGTAAATCGTTTGTCGGCCTGGTAGTGACGTTCGATCATCTTGCCGAGCAGCCAGTCGTAGTTCGTTTTGGCTCGCTGTTTCATCCGGGGTTTGCGGGACTGGCGGCCGTGGTTGCCGACGACGACAGGGACGTGAACCTTGCCGAACTCGTCGGCGAAACAGCCAAGAGCTGCGGCCACCTGTTCGGACCAGTGGAGCAGGCTGTCAAGGATGACGGCCTCGTTGGTGTCTTTCAGTTCTTCGTGGATATCGCCGGAGAAGATGTCGCCTCCCAGCATGATGACCACCCCGTCGAAGGTAACTCCGGCCAGGTAGTGACGGGCCATCTTGACGGCGTTGTCCACCCATAGGCGCAGGCGCTGTTCGGCGATCACCCGGTTGTAGGCGTTTAGGCCGCCTACCTCGACCGGATCGACTACCTCATCGAAGTGCGTGTCGGACAGGAGAAGCACCAGGGTGGCGTGCTTTTTCCGGCCGGACGGTGGGGCGACAAGCCATTTGGGTGGGGCGAGCTGGGCTGAGTCAGCCGAGTCAACTATCTCGAGCGCTTTCTCCAGCTCGGCGTTCTGGGAAAGCAGTTGAGCGACGGTTTGGTCAGCCTGGTTGCGTTGGCGTCGGGCCTGTAGGAGCATGGCCCGCAACTTGTCGGAGTCGTTGGTTTCGTTGGCTTGCCGGATGTCGTCCTCAAGACTCACAGACGCACTCCCCTCGACGGTGGCGGGTGACGACCCCGTCGGCGACGGGGTAGCCCCTGGCTTTCAGCGCCTTGGAGATGGCGGCCCCTTTGACCATTGGGTCGGCGATGGCTTGCCGCAGGGCTTCTGCGTCGTCTTTGGGCAGGCTGGCGTAGAGCTTCTGGACGCCACACACGGTGCCAGCTCGACCGCGATTGTGCTCCATGATTTCGTCAAGCAACCCCTTCTTCACGTTTCCCTCCTTGTGTGCAGTCACGCAGACAGGTTACCCACAGGGTGGGGATATGTCATGTCATTTGCTGTGCTTCTAGTGCTTCAACTCTTGCCCGCAATGACTGAACTTCTTTGACGAGAACGGAAACCATGTGTTCCCATCGCCAACCGGCAGGCACAAGTTCATCACCCTCTGCTTCCCATTGGGCAAGTCGTGGGTCTACTTGGGCAACTTCTTCAGCGATGAAACCGATCTGTGTGTCGGCTTCACGGAACGCTTGCGCTTCCGGCGTGTCCTCGTGACCCTCGAACTGTGGCACGAACTTTGCCGTAAATGACACGGGACGCAATGCGTCGATGATCGCACCAGTATCACCAAGATCGGTGATGTTCTCCTTGAGCGCACCCTTCGATGTGTAGCGATAGAGAAACCCAAATGTGTTATCTCGCAGGACGTATTGGTAGCCCGATGTGGTCGCTGTCGATGCTAATGCTGTGGAGATTGTGCCCGCTGATGATGTGAGAATTGCGTTCACACCACCAGAAGTGATGCCAAGCGAGTCTGCGCCGAAACGATAGATGCCTGTGTTGGTGTCGCTCGTGAACGAAATAGACGGGACAGTTACGCTTCCGTCTTGGTACATTCGCAGACCGTATGTGCCAACAACAGCGGTGAGGGTAAGGTTGGGCTGGAAGAAGATTGAGTCGTTCTGTTCAGTTCGGAAGTAGATAGGGCCGTCATAGTTTCTGACATACAACTTGTCATCACCTGCGAACCCAACGATTCCCTGAGTTGCAGAAGCCGAATCCTGGTAGAGGATGTATCCGCCAACATTTGAGCCTAACGTGCCGTTGGTGTCTCTCAGAATGACCGTCGGAATGGTGTTGTCAATCTCTAGGTCATCTGTGAGATGGGCTTTGCCGTTCACATCCAACCGATAACTAGGTGTCAAGTTGTTGATGCCCACATTGCCAGACGAGTCGATGACCATGCGAGTTGAGTTGTTGTAGCCTCGAAAGTGCAGCCTGTTCTCAGAAACGTCCAGGCCGATACCAACCTGAACATTGTCCACCTGGTCACCGAAATACAAATACGGGTCGGTACTGTCGTTGCTTTTGATGATGACTTGTGGATTTGACCCCGTATCAACGGTCAGACCTGAGAAGGTTGGCGAGTAGGACGTATCAAAGTCCAACGTCACATCACCAGACGTACCGCCACCAGTCAAACCGTTTCCAGCAGTCACAGCTGTGATGTCCCCACCGCCCGTCGGTGTCACAGGAACAAACTTGGTGCCGTTGTAGGCCAGCACCTGGTTGCTGGTTGCGCCAGTCGGGTCGATCTCGATGCCGTCAACGGTGAGGGTGGCGCCCGTAATTGAGGTGGTCGCTGACAGGCTGTTCGCCGACAATGCGTTGGTGACGGTAGCTGCAGCAAGGAACGCCGTGCTGGTTGTTGTGATTTCGGCGAATGTCGGGCTGTCGGTGGCGCCAACCGCTTGCCCGATAGCGACGGTTGGTGTGGAACCTTCCCCAGTGCCTCCAGTAACTGTGACACCCGTACCGCCAGTGACGGTCTGGACGTAGTCGCCGGTCGTCTTTGTGCCGAGGGCGATGCTGTCGTTGCCGATCTGTGCTGATGGGACGGTGCCGCTCGAGAGGTTTGAGGCGTTTAGGGCGGTCAGGCCGGAGCCGTTGCCGTAGAAAACACCGGCTGTGCTGGTGATGTCGCCTGGGATGCTGATGGCGTTGGGGACGTCGTGGGTGCGTCCGGCGTTTTGGACCAGGATTTCGCCGGTGTTGTTGTCGGAACGGATGACTCGGCCGATGGCTTGGATGGCGTCCGTTGACGAGCTTGGGCGGGTAGATGTCAGCCCGCCACCTGGGGCGACGTATAGGACGGTGTTGACTGGGTAGGCCAGGGTGTTGAGTCCACCGACCCCGCCGACGATGATGGCGTGGCCTTCGCCGTTGTTGGCGAGCTGAGTGGACAGGATTCCGAGAGACGGCATTGTGGCGGCCGTAGAAGCGTCCGATGCCGACACTTCGGTAGCGCCGGAGGCTCCGACTGAGCCTGTGGCGTAAACGGGCGCTCCGGCATTGATTGTGACACCGGAGGTGTTTTTGACGTGGAGGTAGACCGGGCCTGCCAGTTCGCCGTGAATGTGGCCTGCCGCAAGCAGGCCGGTGATCGTGACGTCTCCGTCGAGAAGGCTGTTGCCGGTCACCTCAAGGGGAACGGTGGGGGTGACGTTGTTGATTCCGACCCGGTTGTTGGTGGAGTCGACGTAGAGGGTGCCAGAATCGACGTTGAGGCCCGCAAAGGCGACGGTGGCGCTGGTTGCCACGTCCTGGCCGATGGCGACGCTGGGGGTTGATCCTTCGCCTGTCCCGCCCGTGACGGTGACGCCGGTGCCGCCCGAGACAGATTGGACGTAGTCACCAGTGGTTTCAGTACCGAGAGTGACGTTGATGGTGGCCCATTCGACGCCTTCGCTAGTGGCCGAGTTGGCGGTGAGAACTTTGCCGTCGATTCCAACGGGCAGTCGGGCTGGGGTGTCGTCGGCGGTTCCGACGATCAGGTCGCCCTTCGCGTCAATAATTGCTTTGTTGATCGAGTTCGGGTCAGTTTCGGATGACCATTTGACGCCCTCGGTTTGGGTGCTGTCAGCGACTAGAACCTGGTTGTCGGAGCCAACGGGCAGCCGGACGAGGGTGTCGGGGCCGGTAGCAACCAGCATGTCGCCTTTGGTGGTGACAATGTCGGCGGTGGGTTCGGTAGCCCAGGCAACACCTTCGGGTGCGCTCGAGTCGGCGATCAGCACTTGCCCGTCGGACCCTACGGCCAGTTTGGCGGGGGTGTCAGCTGCGGATGCAACAACAAGGTCGCCTTTGGCGTCCAAGATTGTCTTGTTGATGGCGTTCGGGTCGGTTTCCTCGAACGGCGCTTGAGATACCGTCGGCTGGGCTAATGACGGGGGAATAGTCATGCCTGGCCTCCTAGTACCTAATGATGTGGTTTGCGACTGTGGGCAAGGTGAAGTTGGCCCCGGACCCGCCGTAAGTGTAACCAATGACTTTGAACAGGCCGTTGTAGGTGTCAACGGAAACGCTGGCACCGTTGCACAGCAGCCAGCCGTCGGGCGCTGTGATGCCGCTATGCCATTGGCAGATGCGCCCTGTGGGGTCGGCGAGGCGTAGGAACAGCTCTAATTCCTGGTCCCGGTTCTCAAATAGGTCACGGACTTTGGGGTCCAGCTCGGGCATGTCGGCGCCACGGAACGTGTAGTCGAATGCCATATCAGTCCTCGCAGATTGCGATTACACGCCGGATGCGACAGCCCTGCCAGGTAATTGTTGGGTAGAAACCGTAGCCTCGAATGGCGTCGTTAGTAAAGAAGCGATGCAAGGCTCGAGATTCGTTGGCGTCAATGTCGGCTAGTGCTGTTGTATACGACTGCGACGACGAGACTAGGGCCGACGTCTGGTTCATGTTGTAGTCAATTGCCCCAGTTGTGGCGGTTTGCACCGATACCGAAGCGTTGCCGGTCAAGGTGTTTGGATAATTTTGGTTTTTGTCGTAGACGGCTTCCACAATTAGTTCTCTAACCGTCATTGCTTTTTGATGCCAATACTCGGATAGTTGAACCGATGCGCTGGCAGGGGAACCGCTAAATGTTTCCAGCGCCGCTGGTGCAGGGTAGGTGACATTGTGTCTGGCCACCGTGACCTTCAACTCCCATCTTGACGTAGATGGATTCAATACCGCCCGTGAAACAGCTGCGATGTTGTTGATGTCTCTGGTCAACCCTTCAAAATTCAAATAGAGGCTTGTCAGGGGTCGAGCAACTTTGGCGAATGCAACCTCGTCGTCGCTAACTGCGTACTCCATCCTGACCCAGTATCTATTCAGGTGTTGGACAAAGATTGAGCCGTCGATTGACCCAAGAAGTGCGTTGCCTCCTTCGATGACACCGAAGGCTGTCTTGTCCAGTATTGAGTCATCGGACTGCCCGTAGGAGCTGTACGCAGAAACTGGCAGTCGAGCAATTTCTTGTGTGGTTGCGCCTATAAGCGCATAGATCCTTGCATCAAACCCTGGGAACAGGATTGTGCGACCTGTCGCCTGGGCGTATTCAAGCCCTTGGACTAATTCATTGGCGGGCGTAATTAGTTGGATTGTGATTGACGATCCCAGAACGCCCGTCATGCTGTAAACGCCATTTTGTGTGATTACCAGCAGGTCGTTTGACCTTGGGATGACAGACACAATGTTTGACGGGAGTTCGTAGTAATCAGACGCTGAAAACGATGACAGGGTTGTGTTGCTGTAGTAAAGAGTTTTGGAAGACCAAACAATGAACCTCGATTTGTATTGGACGAGGTTGTAGCCGCCTACTGTTACGGTTGCAATTACTGAAGACGTTGATGTAGAGAAGTTGTAGAGGCGCAGTTCTTTGCTTGAACCCGTGTCGTGCAGGTAATACATTTTTGCTACATCTGTCGTTGCGTCGTATGTAGGCACTACTAGGCCGATGTCGTAGGCGCCCGAAATGGAATAGGTTTGAGTGTTTCCTAGTGCATCCGTGCGGACAACATTTACGCTTGGCGACCCTGCTCCAGAGGGAAGCCAACCAACGTAGGTGTAGACATAATCCTTGATAATGAAAGAGTCCCCCCAATATGGGGCACCTGCGCCGGAACCAGGGTCAAATGTTGCAACTACTCCGCATGACCCTGGGATTAGTTCGCCTTGAGGGTTCAGGACTGCGTTAGTGCCATACCAAGTGTTCGATGGCAATGATGCCGACTTGTCGCCCATGTAATGGCCGCCAGAGAAGTCGTCGTAAGTGATCGCGAACGATCCCATGTCAGCTCCAGCTGGCGTAGTCGGAGAGGCGGTCGAACTTGATTCGCTTCTTGAGGGTGGCTCGGTTGTCGTCGTTCATGGTTCGTAACCAGTTGCCGTACTCTTGTAGGTAGAGGCTGGCTCGAGATTCGTCTTGGCGTCGGGCGGCGCACAGGTACGCCCCGTAGCAGACGACGATGTAGTGGTAGACCGGCGGGAGGATCGGGGTGGCTCCGTCGCTCGAGAGCGCTGGCTCAGAACGGAAATAGTAGAACGTGCCAGCCAAGGTGGCCGAGGGGATCGGGTTGATTTTGACGTAGTTGCCGTAGATGACCCAGCCGTAGTTGGTGTCGTCGGATAGCGGGTTGATGTAATCCTCAAACGGGATTTGCTGGACTGGCGCCGAGTTGATGATGAGCTGGTTGGCCCGCATGAAGTCGGACGGCAGCTGTGCCTGCCCATAGGTGGAGTCGAAGTTTAGGCTGGCTGTTGCAGCGAGCCACCACCAGTCTCGTTCGGCGCTGACACGGTTGAGGGCGTCATTGATGGACGTGTTGACGAATGCGTCGGTGATGAGGGCGTCGCCTGCCGAGGGTATGGCAAGGCGGTCTTTGATGGCGGTGCGGAGTTCGGAACGGTCCATTAGATCACCTGCACGCTGTATGCCTGGGCCTGGCTGGAAATCGCTTTGACGAGGGGTGCGGAGCCGTCTCCTGGGATGGACAGTGTTTGACCGATGCCGAGGTGGTATGAGTCGTTGCCTGCGACGGCCGGGTCGGTGACGCCTTTGGTTGGGTCGCCGTAGGTGAAGTAGATCGAAGCGCCAGATGTTGTGCGGTTGGTCAGAAGGATGAACGAGGCTGGGGCTGTAAAGGTGATGTTGTCCACCGTGTCCGGCGTCAGGGTGGCATGTTTGGCGACGTTGACGGTGTAGGAGGCCATTACTTGCCTTTCGAGTTCATGGAATATTGGCGGCGGTTGCCGCCGTCCAGATGGCCCAAATCTTTGATAAGCGCCCAGTGCATCTTGTCGGCCAGCTCGAGACGCTTTTCTTTTTCTTCGGTTTCGTGGGCGTCACGAATGGCCTTGTTCTTTTTCATCAGGTCTTCGTGCAGTTTCTTGCCTTTTTGCCAGTCACCTTCGATCAGTTTGGTGATGAGGGTGTGGTCGCAACGATGGTGGGAGCAGGCTACATACGGGGTGTTGGTACCGTCCACCATCCACACCTCGAAACGCTGGGCTATTGGGTTGAACATGAGCGATGCCGACGGGTCGCCTCGCCAGCCTGATTCGTCGCCTTTTTGGATGCGGGTAGCGATGTCGTAGACGTCCCATGACACTTCGGCCATGTTTGATCCACCTTCGACATTGCCCATCAGGTCTTGTGCGCGCATCATGTCCCCATCATAGACATTGGGGTCGGTCACCCGAAGGCAACCGACCCCAACTGCCGTGTTGTGTTGTTGTCAGGCGCCGATGGCGTGGAAGCGAACCACAACAGCCGACACGTCGGTCGTTGCGGGCACTTCGTCCAGCGGTGCGCCGTCTGTGGTCGTGTCGACCCAGAACAGCTTGATTTTTGGTGCGGTGCTCGACCCATCCCAAGCCGGGACATAGCCGTCGGTGGTTGACGCCGACAGCCAGTCCAGGCGAGAGACTCCAAGGTCGGCAAGCGACACAGCCTCGCCGCCCGTCGCATAGGACGAGTCGAACGTGACGGTGCCAAGCACCTGCTTGCGGTTGCCGGGAACTTCCGGCCCCCAGGTGACGCTTACCGATGCCGCCATGTCAGATCGTCACCTCAGTGAGGTCCTTGATGACGAAGTGGGCGTTGCGCTGCTTGCAGGCGAGTTCGCCGTACGAGTAGAGCGTGGCCTCGTATGCGTCGAGGTCGGGCTTGCGGTTCATCACCGAGCCGTCGAGGTCCATGAACTGGAAGCCGTCGCCGACCTGGTGGTACAC
>Ga0208644_1003953_pt1 | contig 11320 bp, 12 predicted proteins | sample VirMetDEL_Nov_18_FD_184517 | JGI IMG/M metagenome (GOLD analysis project Ga0208644, IMG submission 184517) | Aqueous microbial communities from the Delaware River and Bay under freshwater to marine salinity gradient to study organic matter... | ecosystem: Environmental > Aquatic > Marine >... | reverse complement strand
AAATACCTAGCATTGCGGATAAAATTGCACTACCTAATTCAGCAACCAACTCTTCCTCAGCATAGGATAGTTTTTCAAATCTATCTTTTCGTTTTTTGTTACCAGTCCAATGCACTAACTCATGTAGTAAAGTTGAGTAGTAAGCTTCCTGCTTTGTTTGGTCGGGTGTTGCTTTCCAACTGTCTAAAGGTGACATATTTATATAATCCTCTTCAGGTACATAAAAACATCTACCTCTAGTATTTAAAACAACCTTAGCTTCAGTATTAGTTATATACTTTTCTACGTCTTCAATACGTTCAACTAAATTCTTAGGCTTTCGGTTCATAATTATTTTAATTTTGTCAGCTTCTAAAGTTGTTTGCTCAATGTTAAAAACTGAGAATGTTTTTAGAAACTTATAGCCTTCATTATGAGTATTGCCGTTGTCATCTGTTTTTGTAGTAATATGTGACCCATAATAAAAAACTGTTGAGGCTTTCTCACCTTTTAAAACTTGACCGCCTGCCTCATTGATTTGTTTATAAGTAGCCCAAGTGTTAGAACCGAACTCATTAAACATAGTTAATATAAAAAGGTTAATTCCTGAATAGTTACGACCTGATAAATTATGAGGTAATGCAAGGTTACCACCAAGCTTCCCTCTATCATGGAAAGGTTTTATCCAGTCATCGCCTAGTTCTTCCATACGTTTAATAACCTTGTTGGCTATTTCCTGCACTTTAATTTGTGTATTGTTTGTCATGTTATACCTACTTTCTTTTTACAATATACAAGCTTGATTATTGTTATTTATGCACTGGTGTCAAGCTTAGATGTATGCACTATTAAAGATTTATTTAGTAGTCTGTTAGTTAGTAGTATTGCTTAAAGTCTTATCTAAAGCGGAACCTTTTATCGAAAATCAAAAAACAGATAATGAGAAACATAAACACGAAACAAAAAAAAATTAAAAAGTATGACCTTCAAGCTTGCACTTTATTATGTATCTAGTGCGAAACATTATTTATTAAGGATTATGCTCCCATTGTTACAATTTATTGTTGCAGGGTGGTAGGTGTATCGCTTGAAAATAGTACAGAGAGGCAGGGGGAAACGTCACGACAGGAACACTACGTTAGGGTTGTCACATTTTTGACCCTAAACTATTCCTTGCTAAACCTTTCGTCTGCATCTTGCCAACTTAACATGTCACTATAAGTTACAGACAAGATATACCCCATAAACTCATCAAGATTAGCATGAAGGAAATCTCTTGTTATCTGTATGTTTCTCTTGCTAATAGCCTTAAGAGGTTGCTCTTTGTCATCAAAATATTCTATCCTTAGGTCTTTCATAGCCTGAAGCATAGTATTTCGTATAGCTTTTTTAGGCTTATACTTAGAGTATATAGAACTAAGATAGAGTATCTTACCGTTATTGATTATTTTTTTCATGGTGTTTGTACTAGTAGTTATAACTATAAGTTATATAACCTATGGATTTCTGACCAATAGATAAGATACACAACAACATCATTATCTTAGGTTATATTTAAAGTATTGTTTAAGTCTACTATTGCACAGGCTAATACCTGTACTTGTTCCTTTCTCAACAAAGCTAAAACCTATAGAGTATTAGTACAGAATAGGTCATAACTTAAAGTTAGTATTCCTATAGTGGCACTTAATTATTCTTTATCATAGGGGGTGTCTTTAATAAGGATATCTTATCAATAATCTATCCATGATTGAGAGTGTGTGACCCCAAAATACTTCTCTAGTTCTTCATTTAAGAGGTCTTCCCTACGGTCTTTAAAGGCAGTTTCTTGGTCTTTACTTAATTGTTGTAGCCAATAGTGACAACATACTTGTAAAGCATCAATTCTATCGTCTTGTGCTAGGGTATTTGCACCCTTTTGTAGCCTAGAACACTGGTAAAATAGCTGATATTTCAGTGCTTGTTCAGGCGAATAGACCGTATTTGATACCTCATAATCGTTTTTTACTACGTTTCTATCCACTATTATGCGGTGTTGTGAGAATAATGGCTCTAAAGTATCCAGTATTCTACGGTGTTTATTAGCTGTTTGACGTATATTTTCAGTAGTACAAGGGTATTCTTTGTTTAAATATGGCTTTAATAAGGCTTCAAACATACCCTGACCAAAGTTTTCTTCTATTAATATCTTTTTAACTTCGTGTTTTTTAGCTATTTTTGTAAGCTTATCGAGTACATATTCTGTATATCCAGCATTAAATCCACCGATATCTACTACGAAAATGTTACCATTAAGAAATTTAGTAACACAGTAAGCAGTTTCGTCTTTACCCTTACCTGAAGGGTCAACCGACATAACACACCCAGTATAAGGTATCCAATCACCTTGTATCTGCATGGGTCTATAATAGGCATCTCCTTGTAACCCTACATTCGGCAAGTCATTATGTTGTAATTCAGGTGAAGATGCCCAAATGACTTTCTCAGGTGCATTATCAGGGTTTAAGTTCATAACGACCAAATCAGATAACTTAAGAGGATATTTATGCAAGTCAGATAAAGTTGTATCTAACTGAAACTGCATGTTAAAACCTAGTCTTCCGTAACTAGCTTCTCTCTCCAGTAAATCTTTGTCGTCAAATCGAGTAGGTTCTGTACTCTTTCCCACCTCTTGTGTTGACCATGTATTAGAAATTATAGGTGCAAGATTTGACCCATAGCTTTTTAGTTGTTCTTCACTAGGGTATCTTGCAGTCCAATAACGAACTTTATAACCTCGTTCTTGTAGCTTATTGTAAATACTTTGCTCACACTGAGGTGTACCTAAAAACACAATCTTAGAGGTTTCTAGGGGTTTGATAATAGCTTCAAACTCTTTGATAGCTTCAGAAAGCTTATCTCTCATAAACTGAGTTTGTGTATTTCCTGATGTTTCAATATCATCAGCAATAATTAAGTCTGCTCTACTACCTGTTAGCTGTGATGTAATACCTAAAGACTTCACACTAGGTTGGTGAGAAGCTAAAGCAGGAGCAACATCAAAAGATATTTTAGATTGTCTTTGATTATCTGTAGGCTTCAGGTGTAACAGAATAGGCATTTCAGACAATAGTCTTAAACAAAACGTACTAAAGTCGTCTGCTCTATTTTTACTAGCAGAAACCACAAGGATATTTAAACTAGGGTCTAGTAGTAATCGCCATAAAACATAAGCAGAAGTAATCCAAGATTTACCTACACCACGAAATGCTGAGATAATTATTCTATTATTATTACTGGCTATATAATCAGCAATATCAAATTGAATTTTTGTTGGCTCAGGAAGATTTAAGTGTTTCCAAACTAGGAATAAAAAATTTCTAAAATCTTTAAGAGCATCAGGAATTTGATGCGGTTGCATTTATCTTGAAGGGTAATTCTTCTAGTAAATCCTTAAGAGGACTATCATCAGCAGGTACGGCTTCTATACCGTTATCCTTTAAAAATTGTCTAGCAACATTTAGGTCACTAGCTTTGCAGTCAGGGTCTCTAACTTTTTCGAGTAGCTTTTGCGTTAATTCACTATGCAGTTGATTAAGCAACTCTTCTTTTATGTTGTTCATATTGATTGTAGTAAGTTTACAAGTAGGAATAGGAAAAAAGCATATCCTAATAATCCTAAATATAAATTGTTCCAGTTTTGATTATTCATTGTTGTCCTATAAATATTTTAAATAAAGTTATGATTGCACCTACAAGACCACCAATGATTATAATTGTTCTAATTGAACCTCTTCCCATGTTGACAGCTTTCTTCAGTTCGTCTATGTCTTGACTGTTTTTATCTAACTTTTCTTCTACCTCTTCCAACTTAGCGATTAATAAATCTACTCTAGTTGAAAGTGTTTTATGTGGCATATTGTTTTAGTTGTTGTTTTAGTTCGTAAATTGTTTTTCGATATTCTGCCATTTTCCAGTTGGCTTTTTCTAATAAGTCCAAAGCAGTTGTTAAAGATATACGTTGTTCTTCAAATTTTCTTTCTAGTGTATGATATTGTATTTCAGTGTTCATTCTGCTCCTTATTTAGATAAACTATCTTGGTCTAATAACCACATTAACTTATCTATCTGTCTTTCCATGTGGTCATACTTATCGTGCATATTCATCACCTTAGATAAATCTCTTTCGTTATTAGCAATACGACTATCCATTTTAGAAATAAACCAAACTAGCGATACAGACTGTATAACAATAGCCAGTATTATAGATATTGTTTTACTGTCTAAGTTCATTAGGGTTTAGTACCAAGCATATCGTTCCATACAGTTTTAATTTCATCTACTGTATTAGCTGTATCTACTTGGCTAGGTAAATCTCTTAGTGTTTGTTTTTCAGCAACAATAGCAGTGGTATCGTTACCTTGCTCCGTTGCTCTCATAAAATCTACATCTAGTTTCTCTAGTGCTGATTTTCTTTTCTGTCTAATTTTATCTTTCCAAATGTCTTTAGCTTTGGGAATGTCTATATAAATTGGCATTAGTCACCTACTCCGTCTGTTAGTTCTGCTTCATCAATAGTCCAAGCATCTCTGAATGTTCTATCACTTGAGATTTCTGATACATCTACAATTTTATAAGGTAATCCAGTAGGTACATCTTTCTTAGCAATTTCATCAACAGTTCTTGTTTCTTTATTAGCTGGAATAATAATAGCTACTGTTCCGTTAGCTTGTTTATAAATTATTCTTTTTGTTGTATCTGCCATTTTTAACCCCCTATTACCATTAATGATATATATGCATTATCTACTAAAGCACTTCCAAAGTTTGCATTATGTACTCTAAATCCTGATACTTGGATATCTTCTAGTGTAGTTACACAATATTGTGTTGCTGAGTTTCTTGCACTACTCATAGCAAAAGAATAAGTTGTATTAGCTAAGTTACTTGAGTAGTTTATAAAATAGTTACCAGTTCCACTGTCTGTTATAGAAGAAACATTAAAATCATCTTTAATAGCTACTGTTCCTGTTCCGTTAAAATGAACCCACGCATTAGCGGTATTATCAGAGTAAACATAACCACCGAAGTATCCGTCTTTGAATTTTCTATTACTAGCACCCAAATCCATAGAGTTATTTGAGATTGCTCCTGTATTTGTAGAAGGAACCACATTCCCACTACCAATTAAAATTCCATAAGAAGAACCTGCAAAATATGGTAATGAACTAAAACTACCAATATTACCTACTGTTGTTCCGTCTTTTCTAAAATTAACTAGAGTACCATCAGTGCTTATTCTATTTATTTCAGCTACTGTTCCATCACGAGATGCACCAATTTGACTATTACTAATAACAAATCCATTTACATTACTAGAAGCAGGTGTGATGTTTGTTGTACCCACTAATAATCTATTAGAACTATCTATAGTAACAGCAGTAGATGTAGCATTGTCATCAATACCAGTTGATGTGAAGTTTGTAATTGTACCTAGTCTAGCTGAATCCAAAGTTCCTGTAGTTAAACTTGAAGCATCAGTTGTAGCGACAGAAATACTACCACCTAAAGCAGTTGCAGTTCCATTAATAGTAATAGATGAATTGGCTAAAGCAGAGTTAGGTACTGCTGATAATCTATCATTAGGTAAAGTTCCTGTGGTTAATGCCGAAGCATCATTACTCGCTGGTACATTATCTAACGCAGTAGATTTAACATCACCATTACTATCTAATAAATCTGATAAGTTTCTTGTTTTAGTCATTATGGAGTTACCTCACTTACTGGTTCTTCTACTGGTGCTACATATTCAGCAATCTCACCAAATTCACCAGCGACACATCTGTTATATAAATCTACCCCATGAGCCTCAGTGTCATTAGGGTTAGCACCAAAAGGTAGATAACCTTCACTTTCTAAGTGTTGCCATTTAGCCTCTACATCAATTATTGTGTGTTCTGCATTACCCCATTTAGGATTTTTTGCATCTATTAAAATACATTTAAAATCTGTCATTATGATATCCTTAAAAAAAGTCCACATCTTCTATCAGCCGCACCGCCATTGTGCAGAAACATAATTCTCCAAGTTCCACTTGGTTGGCTTGTAAGATAATAGTTGGCAACATTAGACCAATACATAGCACTGCTACCATGTGCGGTGCCGATACCATAAGTAGTTCCAGTATCGAAATATAAAATTGCATAGCTACCTACTGCACCTGCAGTAATACCAGCTGTTCCACTAGCCACTGCGGAGCTAGATACTGTTACTGAACCACCACTAGCTACTGTTGTTCCATTAGATATTAAAGCCATTATTCTATCTCCGTTAAATTAAATTTATATTTCTTGTTGTTTTTGTTATTGATGAGATACAAGTTCTCCTCACCCTCTTGGAATGTCCAAGAACCTTTTGTTCCGTCTACATCGTTTCCTTTGTCTAAGCCTTCGTTACTCATGTGGAAGTCAGAGGTATAGATGTTTCGCCATACTTTTGATGTAGAACCTAAATCGTAAGTATTTGTTGCGTATGGCTCAAGATGACCATTAGAAGTTAATAACATTCTAGGAACTTCTTGAGTAGCAAAGGCTATTGAGTATGCTTGTCTAACACCAATATATGCATAATTATTTGGAATACCTTGTGATGTAACACCAGAGGCATTAAATCCCATAGTCATATTAGCTACACCAGTTGCTGTCGCATCTATTTGAGTATTATCTGAGGTACTTTTAACTGAGATACCTTGATTTGTAGTAGATAATTTAAGAACATTGTTGTGGTATAAAGAACATTCTGCGTCAGGAACCATTCTAGCAAGAACTGCACTTACACCTTTTTGAAACTGTATAGCAGTTCCATTGGTAGTAATTTTTAACTCTCCAGTACCTTCATCTTTAATATAAGAATTTGCTCCATCGTGATAAATCTCTAAGTCATTCCCTGTACCAAATCTTGCTTTAACATTGTCATTGAAATCAACACCAGTAGCACCACCCACAGAGGTAATACCAGTAAGATTAGAGCCGTCTATCGCTGGTAATACTGCTGGAAATCTAGCATCAGGGATAGTTCCACTTGTTAGATTAGAAGCTGATAGATTAGTTAAATCCACTGTGGTTGGTTGAAACTCACTTGCAGTTGAGTTGTAAGCAAGAACTTGACCATTAGTAACTCCCACAGTCGAAACATCATTTGCATCATTAATAGAGAAGTTTGCTAATTCAAATGTTCCGTAAGTAACGATATCTAAGATGTCATTAACAGTAGCACCACTTGTTAAAACAATCGAAGTTCCATTAGTTGCTGTGAAGTCAGTACCATTAACTAACTTAATACCATTTAAGAATACATCTACATAACCAGCATCATAAGCAAGAGTTGCTCCGTCATCATCAGCACCAGTAAAGGTTGTTTGACTTGAAGTTGCTGTGTACTTAAATCTTTCACTTGTTCCATTCACAGAGGAACCAGCATTAACAAAACCACCTGAGGTGTAAACTTTCATCAATGAGTTTGTTGTATCAAACCATAAGTCACCGACTGTGGGTGAACTAGGTGCAGTAGCACCAATAGAATAGGTATCAGCAAAGTTATTGACGTTAGTTAAGTTAGAAGCAACTGTATTGACATTAGCTATGTCTGTGCCGACAGCATTGACGTTTGCAATATTATTAGCAACAACATCAATTTCTGATGTGGCTTCATTTAAATCATTAGCAACTGTAATAACTTTTGCTACTTCATCTGCTACTGCTTGAATATCAGTAGCATTAGTAGAGGCAGTAGTAATATCAGAAGAGATACTAGCTAGAGTTGTAATATCGGCATTAATCCCTGCTACAGTGTTAATGTTAGTTGCATTACTAGCAACAGAATTAATATTTGCAGAATTTGAATTAACAGCATTGATGTTGGTAGAGTTACCTGCAACAGAATTGACGTTAGCAATATTTGTAGCTACAGAATTTACGTTAGCTATATCAGTTGCAACAGTTCCAATATCAGTTGCATCTCCTGCTACGGCAGTAACATTAGCACTAATTCCACTAACAGTGGTTATATCAGAGTTGATGCCTGCTAAAGTTGTAATATTAGAATTTGCACTTGCTACTGTATTAATGTTAGTAGCATTAGAGTTAACAGCATTTACATTAGCTATGTTAGTGGCAACAGAGTTGACGTTACTAATTGAGCCTGCAACTGTTCCGATTGTATCTGAGCCAGCTAAGTCCGTTGCTACTACTCCAATATCAGTCGCATCATTTGCTACGTTAGTAACATCAGATGATATACCTGCTACAGTAGTAACATTACCTGATATGCCAGCTACAGTATTGACATTAGAGATGTTAGAAGCAGTTGTGTTTACATTTGCAATATTAGTTGCTGTTGTATTAACATTAGTAATAGCATTACCTACAGTATTAACATTAGCAATACTGGTGGCTACTGTTTCAATTTCTGATACTGCTTCGTTTAAATCGTCTGCTACAGTATTAATATCTGCAATGTTATCCTCGACAGTATTAATATCAGCTATATTGTCAGCAACTGTTGTTAAATCAGCTTTATTAGCTGTCGATAGCCAAGTGTTTTCTAAATAAGTTTTATTAACAGCATCATTATCATTTACAGGATTAGCAACATTTTTAATAATTTTAGAGTTAGCATTATACTTATCATCATTTTCTAATCGTAAGTTATTCTCTTGGTCGTCTGCTGTCTCTTGAGCAATAAAAAAGTTTTGGTCTGCTGACCTATCTAAATCAGCTTCTGTTAAAACTGAACCGTCAGTAAAGTCAACTAATCTAGCATCAATCGGTGTGTTACGTTCTATTTTTATAATAGCACCATTAGCAGGTGCAGACGTAAAAGTTAGAGTTGCTGTACTGATTGTAAATGCAGTAGTTTCAACACTGTCAATATAAGCTTTGATATGTGTGCTATCTAAGTAATCAAAAGGTATATTATACCCTGTAGTGCTACCGTCTCCTGTGTAGAGAACTTGACTGTTATATGTTGGCATATTTTTTATAAATCGTTAGTGAATTGATATAATGATTTCAAATCATCATTGTTAATTATTATTCCCATATTAAGCTTACCTTTGTTTTTCTGAGAATTTTTTAAACTATCCATTAATGTAAATTTTCCTCTCTTATCTTTTGAACTAAAAAATGCTTTACTTTCTTTCATCAATAAAGTTTCTGCATAGTTTTGATATCTTTTAACAAGTGTTTTAATTGCTTGTACTTTACCACCGTCATCTTTATTTAAGTCATCAACAACAATTGGCTCAGATAGTTTTTTATATTTACTAGAATTAATTAAATCTAATAATGCAGTATTTAAATCTTTACCGCCAATTTTAGAATCTCTTAGTATTTCCTGTAATCTGTTATAGCCAGTCTGACCTTTGCTATTTACAAATAAATTTAAATCAATATCCCCTTGAAACTTCTCATTCATCTTAGGGATATTTACACCAAGACTTAAAATCTCTTGTGCTACTGGGTCTTGTGTATCTTCTGAGTATGCGAAAGGATTAAACATACCATTAATAAATCTATCTGTTTCATCACCCTGCACTTTAAGAGGATTGCCTCTAAAATCGTATTTATATTCTACTTCCTCAGCACCAGTTCTTTTTTTAACTTCATCTAAGATACTTCTAACATCTCGATAGAAGGGGTCGTTAATAAGCTTGGTGTAAATATTTGGTATAAAAGAACCTAATTTAGAGTTTATATATCTGTTAAGTTTATTAGGTTCATCAGTTGTTATAATTTCCATAAAGTCAGCTAAACCTTTTAAATAAGTTTTACTAAATAAGTTTCTTGAGATAGAAGATGCTCCAGCTTGAACAACATTTTGTATTTTGGTTGTAGTGTCTATGTAACTTCCAATATCTCCACCTTGTCTAGTAAGTAGTAATAACATATCACCGCCTACTCTATGGGCTTCTTCTTCTGTTAATTTTGAATAAAAATCATTGAAATCTGCAACCATACCAAAGAAAGCACCGAAGGGGTCAAATCTTCCAAATTGAATATATTTATGAGTTTGACTTTCTTTATCCCAATATTTAAATGCATAAGGTAATGCACCAGTTGACTTTTTTAATTCTTTTAAATCTTGAGAATTAGTAGTTTTTTCATCAACAGTAGTTCCTTGCATACCAGTAATGTAGCCTTCTTTATAAAGTATTGATGCGTAAGTAATTAAACCTGTACCAACAGCAAGCTGTCCTCTTGCCTGAGCCATTTTTTCTGCACCGTTACGACCTAAGAAATTATCTCTAACCTCTTTTCTAATAAAACCTAATGGAGTTCTATCAACAACATTTAACATTAAGTTAACTGGAGTTTTAACAAAAGGAACAACCTGTCTTAAGATTGGATACTCATTAATGATATTTTGCATTTTCTCAAAGATGCCTGTTAAGTCCTGAGTAAATGTACTTTCTTGTGCATATCTCATAGCATCTTTATCTATGCCAATTAATCCACCTTCGTCATAACCTTTAGCTATACGTTCTAAAACATAAGCATCAAATTCAGATATAGGTTTTTTATTAAGTGATGAGCCTACGATTGTCTTTGTGTCTAAACCGTTCTCTATTGCTTCCATGATAGCATTAGCTTTTAGTCTTGACCTGTAGTTTATTTGCTTAAAAAATTCATCAGCACCATTTAAAAATCTAGTTGGTAATCTAGTTATTTTTCCTAATATACCGCCTACACTTTTTACTGGTGTATCTAATTTACCTGCACCAAATTGTCTTCCACCAATAATAGTATCTTCATTTTTAAATGCTAAATTCATATACTTAATAGCATCAGATAAGTATTCTCTAAAACCAACAAAAGTTTTTACTGCTCTTATGCTTTCTGCTCTAAGTTTTTTAGCTTCTTTAGAAGTTGGTAAAATTAATTTACTACCAATATAATGCTCAATTGGTTTTAAAATTGTATTAGCTATGTTTGATGAAATATTAATAATGTGAGTTTTAGGATTAGATAATAGAGCATTAATCCATACTTCATTGACAACATTCCATGATTGATTTTTTGTTACATAAGAAAAAACTTTAGATAAATCAACATTTTCAATCTTTGCTAATTTATTAATAAAATCATCAATGTTACCGTCATACATTTCCATTTCTTTGATAGCAGTGCCAATTTCTTGTTGTATTGATTTTGGCGGTGTTTTTGCATTAACTCGTAATGTTCTACCAAGATTTGATGATATTGATTTCTTTTGTTCAATTATTGTTTTGAACTTAGGTATAAAAATTCTTTTAATATATTCTTTAGCTTTTGGGTCTTTTTTACTCATAACAGCTAATCTTTTCA
>Ga0208644_1003949_pt1 | contig 11323 bp, 13 predicted proteins | sample VirMetDEL_Nov_18_FD_184517 | JGI IMG/M metagenome (GOLD analysis project Ga0208644, IMG submission 184517) | Aqueous microbial communities from the Delaware River and Bay under freshwater to marine salinity gradient to study organic matter... | ecosystem: Environmental > Aquatic > Marine >... | reverse complement strand
AAAATAAGAAGATAGCAGTCCATAACACCGCCTGTGCTTTAGATAAACTGCTTACAACTGATGACATATCACCCCTTCCAGCGTGTAGTGGATTTAGTATTTTAATCGTTGGCTCTAGTGGATCGGGAAAATCAACCCTTCTTCATTCTATTATGACCAAGCCAAAAAAAAACGGACAAAGACAATCTTATAAAAATCTTTTTGACAGAATATATGTAATCTCTCCAACACTAGGAGGCAAGTCTGTCAAGGGCGATAAGTTCGCCTCACTACCAGAAGACCAAATCTATAGGAAATTAAGTTTAGAAGTCTTAGATGAACTCGAAGATATTTTATATGAAAATAAAAAAGAAGGACTACATAGTTGCGTAGTTATGGACGATATTGGCTCAGAACTTAAATCTAAAGGAGCGAAGTGTGAAAAAAAACTAGTACAGATGTTACAGAACCGCCGCCATACGCAATGCAGTTATATCACGCTACTCCAAAAATTTAAAGATTGTCCTAACGGCATTCGTTCAAATACTTCTCATCTGGCGTTCTTCCGTCCGCGTAATCGTATTGAGCGAGAGGCAGTAATGCACGAGTTGATGCCCTACGATAACAAAAAAAATGACCAGATTTTCGCCCATATATTCGATAATGAGAAGGCCCGTTTCCCATTTATGTTTATCGATATGTCCTTGAAGAAGAGCAACAAATACTTATTCTATTCAGGATTTAATCCTCTCGTGATAGACGAAGAAACCCCACCATAATTATCTAAAAATTGATTTAAATAAATACTGACATATATAGATAACTATGGACTACAAGAACGGCAAGATTTATATGCTCGAACCTACATGTGAATATGATGAAGGAGATGTATATTATGGACATACCACATCTACATTAGTCAAGCGATTGAGTCAGCATAAAGCCCCATCTAATACTTGTAAATCAAAATATTTAATTGGTAAATATGGGCGTGATAATATCAAGATTGTATTGCTTGAAGAATGCCCTTGTGATAATAAGAGTCAGTTGAAAGCAGTTGAGGCAAAATATCAGCGAGCGAATAAGTGTATCAATAAGCAAGTCGCAGGACGAACAGATAAAGAATATTACCTAGACAAACGTGATACAATTCTCGAACATTCACATGAATATCAAAAAGTCAATTGTGATACAATTAGCGAACAAAAAAAAGAATATTATCAAAAAAATTGTGAAAAGATTAACAAGCAACGGAAAGACCATTATGACATCAATCGTGAGAAGATTCTCGAATATAAGCGTGCCAATAGTGAGAAGATTAATGCTCGTCGCCGCGAAAGATACGCAGAAAAGAAGAAGGAAACGCTGCCTTAATTATTCTCTTCATTTAGAACTTCTGAAAGTAGCCGACCACATGTTGCTTCCATATTCGTACCAATGGCATCTTCCATATAATCGATGATTTTGATCTTTTGCCAATTTTTCAGCGTATTATTTTGAACACCGCGGATCTGTTCTTTGAGCCATTGTTGAAGTTTCAATGGCATTTCACGCTGCACAAGTTTGCTTTGTCCGTTAGTCATTGTTTGTTGATATAGTTAGTGTCTACATCGATGTAAGCAAAAAAGCATTTCAAATTTTTGGAAAATACATACAAAATTAACTTCACATCTAAAAACAATTATCTCATCATAGTATATAATGCCGCCAAAGCAACAGCAAAAACAAAAACAAACCGTCATCGTGAATATCGGCGATAAAATCGTTAAGCGTAAGCGTAAGCGGAAAGCAAAACCACGGCGTAAAGCACCATCATCAGTTGAATCTATTGCCTACCAAGAAGCAATCCAGGGCGGATTGCCTTTATTTATTCGCACCCAAATGCCTGTAGCAAGTAATGTACAAACAGATCAAGTTTTATTTCAACTTGCCGATGTGACAAAACAACTAAATCAACTACAAGAACGACAGCGACACGCAACTGGTAATTTAATGGCGGGACAACGAGCAGCGGAGAGAGAAGAGCAACAAGCAGAGCAACCTCTTTCAACTGTTCCAGAGCTGGGTGCTCCTAGAGGCAGAAGAAAACAAAGAAGCGATATAGGAGTTCCTCGTGGTCCGAGTATGCGGACCGCATCTCGAGAGGCAGCTCTTCACGGAGCAAGGCTCCAATCAGTTATGAATCCAGTTGAGGTTGCTCCATCGCAAATGACTGGAACAAATTTTTAATCTCTCTCTATAATATAATGGATACATACCACATATTAAATTTTAATCAAATATTTAGTGAAAATGCTTTTTGTTTATCTCAGCGGTTAGGTATTGAAATATTAAAAGAGTTTTCTCCACAGAAAGATCACACATACATTATTTTTGGAGCACACGAACAAGCAGCAACATTGTATTTAATTCAAATATCTAACCCAAGTTTTAAATATATAATCATTAACTCTGAACCACCTCAAAGCGATGTGTTGCGTAATAAGTATTATCTCTCTCTAATGAAAAATAATATTGTTTTAGATTACCATACAATCTCATCTAACTACTTGAAATCTTTAGGCATTAGAGTTTTCGGACAATATTGTTTTGAGTTTCCAGAATATAAAAACTCCAACGAGAGAGAAATTGACATATTATTTGTTGGTAGCAAAAGCGATCGAAGAGAAACAATTTATACACGCCTTCAAGAGAGATATCCTGATAAAAAAATAGAGTTTCATTTTGATTGGAAGTATCTAGATCAGCAAGAACTAACTAAATTACTTCATCGTGCTAAAATCGTATTAAATATACCATATTATAATTCAAACATTCTTGAAACACATCGGATAAACAAAGCTTTGTCTTGTGGTTGCAAAGTCGTATCGCTTTTTAGCGGTCATGAACCGACAGACAAGTTTTACGCAGATTACATATATTTTACTCATGACCTGTTTGACTTTTTGGACGAAGAACCCTTGCTGGTAAAGCGTTCATATGCTGAACTGCTATCATCTAAATCTCATATAGGAACCAAAATTAAGTGGATTTTGTCTCAATTATCAAAAAATTGAAACATTAAAATAAAATCAATTATATAACGAGATGCCCAATTTTGCGAATGGAAAGATTTACAAGATTACAGGCGGAGATGAAACTTATTATGGGTCGACAGCTCAGACACTTGAACAAAGAATACAGAAACATAAAGGCAGTTATAAACGATGGAAAAATAAAACTGGGAGCAACTGCATGTCTTTTACCATATTCGACAAATATGGATTCGATAATTGTCCTATTGAACTCGTTGAGGCATATCCGTGCGAAACTAAAAAAGAGTTGCTAATTCGAGAAGATTGGTATATTAAAACGATGGAATGTATTAACAAAAATTCGGCATATTCAAGCAGAGAAGAAAATCTTGAGAAAAGACGACAATACCACCAAGATAACAAAGAAGAAATAAAAGAGAAAAAGCGTCAATATCGTCAAGACCATAAAGAAGAAATTAAACAATATCGTCAAGATAACAAAAAAGCAATTAGCGAGAAAAATAAAGAAAAAATCGTGTGCGAGTGTGGTCGAGAGTATCGTAAATGTGATATAGCAAGACATCGCAGAACCGCATTCCATTTAGCGAACATTTAAATCTAACCATATAGTATCAAGATGTCTTTTACAAGTTCAATAGCAGGTTGCCCTCCAAATAGTTCATTTATCTTTACTACTACCTCTGTCTCGGCGACAAATGGTTCATTTGAAAACTTATCCGCTACTAATGCGAGTATAGTTAATTTAACAACGACTACATTTAGTCCAGTCAATGTAAATAGTTCTTTAGTAGATACCACCGAATTAATAGCTGTTAGCGCATCAATCTCTCAACTATCTGCGAGTAGTGTGTCAGTTGATTATATCACGGCAGGAAATATTCAAGCTCAAGACGCCAACATCAGTTCTATTCAATCAGAATTTTCAACAATTAGTCAAAGGTTATTTATCCAAGACAAATCTGTAGCAGGGCAAACTTCTTATATTGAAAGAGATGCTAATATTTTAAAATTTTGCGGAAGTCTTCTAGGACCAGATATAGATCCGACTATCGAGTTTTATACTAACCAAGGTGTTGGTTTTCCAAAATTAAAAATACTTGCTAATAGCGATTTAGTGGAAACAAATAATTTAAATGTCATTGACGCGGTAGAATGCAATCAACTACTTTGTAATACGACACTAGAAACAAGCCAATTAAATTGCAATTTTGTATCTAGTGCGAATATTGCAAATCTTGGACTAATAACAACAGATAGACTTGAGGCACAAACTATTAAAGCAGATTTATCAGAAAATCTTGCTGCTGGACAAGGCATCTCTCTTTCAACTGTCGCAGGAATAACCACTATAAATAATATTGGTAGTGTAACCGATCCGCTAAACATAGGAACGATTAATGTGAGCAATTTATCGGCACACCAAATACACGTGTCAAATATGTCGCTAGATGGTACGCTTGGAGGTAATACAGCAAATTTACTCGTAGCAAATATCCAATCGGTTAATAGTAGCGTAATAACTGCCGATGTTATTACTGGAAATATAGGAGGCAATTTACAATCTGGAAATAATATTTTTTTAAATACAGTCAATGATGTTACAACAGTCTCGACAACCGCCAACTTAACCACAAACATTCTTCAAGCAAATATTTTGCGAATAGAAGACAGCACGTTACCTGATAACACCACTATCGCACGATCATCAAATGTAATAGATATAATTGGAACAACAAACAATGTGTCAGTTGATTTTAATTTCTTTTTATCTAATCCTACTGCTCGGCAACCTATTTTAACATTAGATGGAACTTCATCTGCCGCAGTCGTACATGGTAATTTAAATGTATCTGGTTTAATAGTAGGAGATGTAAGCAGCAATTTATTAGCAGGAACAGGAATCTCCCTTACAACCATAGCAGGAGTAACTACAATCCAAAATACGGCACAAACAAGCGACCCATTAAATTTGTCTGTTTTAAACGCATCAACTATTAACTCTAGTAATATAAATAATTCATCAACCATAACAACACTAGATTTAAACGCTACAAATATCGGTTCGGTTTTAGTAGCATCGACCGATGTTATCGCAACCACAGCAACGGCGGCAACAATTAATACATCAGTTGGAAATATATCAACTGTTAACTCTAATCATATCAATAACATTAACACTCTTACTACAGCTGGTTTAGTGAGCGATACGATCCATTGCTCTTCTCTTCATTCTTCTCAAACAATCTTCGCAAACAATATCTCTTTTACTAATGGAATTGTTGGACAGGTGGGGACTTATTTAATTTGTCAAGATATCGCATCGGTTAGTATAGCAGCAGATGACATTAACATTTCATCGGTTGCTAATATATCAACTTTAAATGTCCAAACACAAATGACCGCAACTAATGCGAGTTTTTTAAATATATCCGCATCTAATGCTATTACATCGACATCTTTAACCGCAGACATCAGCAGTAATTTAACGGCAGGTTCTGGTATTGCTTTATCAACCGCATCTGGAATAACAACAATTGAGGCAACTGGTGGGTTATCAACTTCAACTCAATATGCTTTTCAAGTTACGAGTAATTTAAATAATAATCAATCTATTGTGCCGGGGTCTGTTGCAATCTTTGACGCAATCGAAATATGCGTCCCATCTACATCTGCATATAACACATCAGGATATTATTATACATGCCCAGTAGCCGGATTATATAAATTTGGATTAAAAGCGTTTATTAACTCAGATGTGGATAATTTTAGATTGGCGATATGGAAAAATGGCGGTTTTTTAATGGCTATGGGGGGAGCGGGCAGTGAAGCATCTGAAGCGTTTGAAACAATAAACCAAATGGCGGCGGGTGATACTGTTTACGTTGGTTGTGTCTCCGGTCAAGCATATGTTTATATGGCGTCAAAACATTCTTGGTGGTATGGACATTTACTACAACCAGAAAATAATACAGTAGGTATAACAACAGATTTGAGTGTTGGAACTTTGAACGCATTAACCAGTATAACAGCACCAACCATAACTGGCGAAATATCAGGTAATTTATCTCAAGGCAATAATATTGTATTAACCACCGCGTTAGGTGTTACAGAGATTGGTACAATTCCAGATTTAACAGCAAATAGTATAACAACAGCAACAGCAAACATAATCAACCTTTCCACTCCATTACTCGGTGTAGGTAGTTTTTTTACAAGAAGACAAAATGGCGTATATAGTCCTGGGTCATCTTCTCAACAGTATTATTCTAATTTTGATACGGCGGTTGTTTCTAATCCACACGTTTCATGGGTCACGCCAAATATCGGAACGGGCGGTGCTAACACTGGATTTATTATTAATACATCTGGAACTTATAAAATAGATTGGACATTCATCGCTCATTCAGTTGCGTATAATAATCGTATTGGTTGGTTTACAAGATTATATAAAAACGGAGCCACATGGGATGCTGACAGATATGTAGGATTTATATATACCCGTGGAGATCAAACATCATTCGCACAATGGGGAAGCTCTAGTAGTCACTGTATTGTCAATTTAGTCGCAGGAGATTACATACACCTTGTAACCAATATTGCAAAATCGAGCCCGCTCCATAACAACTTATGGGACCAAATAGAAGCCGGTTGGGGTGCCGTGTGTAGTTTCCAGATATTAGCATTTGCTTAAAATATAAAATTGAAACATACTTAAAGATAACTCAACACAATATATAACAATATGTCACCAGGAAAAGAAGATTGGAGTTTAGGCAAAATATATAAAATCATTTCAAACAATCCAGATATTAAGGAAGTTTATTATGGTTCAACTTGTCAAAGACTATTGTGTATGAGAATGGCGACTCATCGTTGTTGCTATAAACGTTGGCTTGATGGAAAGTGTGGCGCGACTACTTCATATTATTTATTTGAAAAATATGGTGTAGAGCAGTTCCATATAGAATTGGTTGAAAATTATCCTTGCGAGAATGCAGAGCAACTACATACACAAGAGAATATTTATATTCGTGGTAATGAATGTATTAATAAACGCTCCGCAATAACAACACGAGAAGAACGAGCAATTAGAAAGCGTCAGCAATACATCGACAATATCGAAGAAAAAACGGCATATCATAAACAATATCGAGATAAGAATAAAGATAAGATTGTTGCAAAACGACAAGAAAATAAAGAAGAGATGAAAATATATAACAAACAATATCGTATCGATAATAAGGAAGCCATCTCAACCAAAAAGAAAGAAAAAATTACCTGCGAGTGTGGGTGTGTAATTGTGAAAAGCACTTTAAACCGCCATCAAAAAACTGAGAAACATAAATCTTTAATTGCGTCCAATACTTAAAAAATAATATCTTTTCTATATGTATATGGAAAACATTTTAACGAAAAAGCAATTTTCAGATAAAACAGCAAAAGTATATATTTCAATTGTCAAGCGTCTTCAAAAACTTAATTTCAAGTTTCCAAATAAAAAGAACGAGAAGGTAGATTATATCCGCCAATTCTTTAGCGATAATGAACTATCGAAGGCTTCAACAAAACTCGATCTTTTAAATTTGGTGATAGTTTTGAGAACGATTGAAAATTTGCAGACAGACAAATTGAAAGACTACCGCACAGAATTAGCGAAAGAACGCCTGAACAACCAAGTCGGAAAGATGGCGGACCTTAAAGACAAACTCATGTCTGTACCGGACTACCGAGAGCAACTACTAAAAGCATTTGAAGCAGGGGAGTGGAAAAAGTTTATTGTCGGATATCTTATGTTGACATACGGAACCCGTAATCTTGATGTAGACGCCATTATCGTTAAAAGCAAAAAAGAAGCAACAGATGAAAAACAAAACTATCTTATTCTCTCTAATAAAAAAGTTGTATGGGTTCGCAATCATTATAAAACAGTTAAAAGTTTCGGTTCGCAGACGCATGAGATTACAGACCAAGAGTTCATCAAAGCTGTTAAATCTCATGGACCAGGTCGATTGTTTGATGAAGGCAAAATGGCGAATCAATTAAAGAAAATTCTAATCGGTGGAATGAACGAGGCGAAAGTTTTTAAAATGATTATCGACGACGCATACGACGACAAAGACACAGAGAGAATTAACGAACTATCTAAAAGCAGAGGGACCAGCATCGCGACAATCAAAGGGTTTTATAATATTAATGCGGAACACGAGATAATCAAGCAACTATAGCAGATTATTATCTAACTATAATGTATAAATGGAATTCGTGGAGAGATATGTATACGCAGACAAAGTGTCGGCAACTGTATATGGAAACCATATTAAGGTAAACCTTAACGGAACTGGTGGGCGTGTTCCTTACGCTTTGGTCGAGGTTGTATCAATTATAATAAGCGACGATGTAGACCATCAAGGAATCGTGCTATCTATGGAAGAAGATGTGCCTAACTTTAACTCTACTAGAAACAAAGGAACTGTGTTGGCGCTTGTTGGACTTGATGCCCTTCAAGGTGCAAACTACCATTATTCTTTGGTCGGTCAAGGAACAAAAGCATTGACTTATGGTTCTTTAGAAAATGTTGTCCTTACCATAACTAATACGGCAGGCGGTAGTATTGTTGTCAACTCTCTTGACTCTATCAGTATTCTTTTTAAGTGTTCGTATCCTAGACCTGACGAGATTCAAGATACATTTAGAACACAGATTCCGTTGCCGAGTCGTGTTTAAATTGGCGAATTTAATTAAAAAGCAAGGGGGGTGCCTTGATGCCGGACCAGATAATATGTTTATAATATGTTTTCTATAAGTTTTTAACATATTATATACTTAATTATATCTATTTATCATAATATAGAAGAATAATTATAATTATTGTAAAATATTATCTTAAATACTTATAATATATTAAATAATATATGAAATACTTATAAAAAACATATTATTTAGTTATTATCTGCTTCGGAACAAGGCCCGCTATTTGAATCAGAGTAGTTTTAAAGAATAGCATCGGGACTATTGTCATCTAATGGATTGCTATTTAGACTCGAATTCGAACTGCTACCGCTCGATGGAGAGGGTGCTTTAAAATCTCTCTTGTATATTTCTTTCTTTGGTAGTAGAGCAAGATTATCTTTATAAGAGTTGCTTATTAATGCCGATGCTTCATATAGCTCTGTGTAATCTCGGTAATATTTCTCTAAAGCATCACACCCTAACTGCTTGCGGTTTTCTCTGTCGAGATTAAGTATTTTAAATATGTCAATAGATAACTGATAATATTTCTTGGAGGTATCCAATTCTAATTCAATTGTTTCGGTTATTTTCATATATAACTCGATGCTATTTATGACTGATACCGAGAGCGTCATTAAGCAAACAATTGCACTGATATGTGCCTGTGATAAATATGCCGTTAGTCCTACCGAGGCAACAGAGGCAATCGATGAGATTGCTATGGTTGGGAGTTTAAAATATTGTCCGATTGATTTAAATCTAAAGTATCGCAGTTTGTGATACTTGGTCATGTGAACACAATTCTGTCTAACGTTCTCAAGTAGGGCCTCAATATCATCAGTCCAACTCATACATTAAGTTTAGATTTTTATGCGAATATCATACGATTCTGAACCTTGGGTAAAACTCTGGGCGTGTCAGGCTCGACTGGTGTCTTTTTGGCACGCGGTTTTTTTGGTTCGTCGGTTGGTTCGCTATTATGGTAATGATGATGGACTTCGGTGATGGTTTGTTTTTTTTCCTTAACCTTCTTCTCGGCAACAGGTTTAACTTCTTTTTTTACTTTAAGTTGCCCCCTATCTTTTAGCTTCTTGAGTTCGGCTAGTTCCGCTCGCTCTTGCGCTTCAACTTGCTTTTTTGCACTTGCCTTAAGTGCCTTTGCCTCTCTCGCTTTCTGAAGTTTATCACCTACCACAACTTGGTTAACTGGTTGTTTCCTGTTATATACTCTTTTTCCCTTAATCTCTGGAACGGCAGCTTTAGGAACTTTCTTAAGCACTGCCTCAATTTCTTCACATTCAGATTCGCTACTCGAAACGGACTCGTCATCACTATAATCCGCCATTTGTATATTAAAGAGAGATTTTATTTTTTTCTTTCTATAATATATAATGGCAGAACTAGTTGAGGTCGATGTTGTTAAAAACAAAGTGTTCGTTGTCGGCGATGAAATTAAACTCATTAGCGATATTGAGGAATGCGATAAACCAGAGTTTGTTGATTTAACGGATACGCAACTTCTTGGTATGTTTAAAAATCTTGCTAAAGTAAATGATGATGGAGATATTGCTGAAGAACCTTTAGGCAGTGAATATGATTATGAAATATATGATGCTGAATGGTATGCCGAGAGATTTCCGGGCTTCACACCACGAGAGTACTGGTTCATGAGCGAGGCGGCAAAAGATGAAAACCGGGTTTTAGATTCTATTGAAGATGCTAAAGAAACTCTAGAGAGAATTGATTAAGTAATGTTTAGTTTCTTCTTTTTATGATGCTCGTGTTTATATATCTTAATCTTCTCGGCGTTATCAATTTGGTATTGCTTTTGGTATTCGATTTTTTTCTCTCTGTTGGCGTTGTAGTGGTCTTTTGCCTTTTGCTTAATCCGTTCTTTGTCTTTCTGATAGGCTGCCGCTTTGACTGCCTTGATATGTTCCTTATTATTTTTGCAACGAACTTGATATGTTGTTTTATAATCTTGCCAGTATTCTTTTCTATCTCTGTCGGCAATTGCCTTATTAACACATTTATTTTCTCGTTGATGTTTGCCTTCGTATGTAGCAAGTTCTTTTTTATTATTACACGGACAGGTTTCCATCAATTCTATTTTACAATTTTCCACGCCATAAGCACTAAATACAATATTAACAGTGTTTTGTTTATTTGCCTTAAATCCAGCACGATGCTGGCGGAATCTCTCGTTTAATTTCTGACAAGTTGAACCGATATAAATTAAATCTCCTAATTGAGAGCACACCTTATAAATCTTGCCTTGCTGATAATCTACTACCATCTTATGTATATTGCCTTCTTCGCTTTAAGTGTGTTTCACGATTCAATTTTATATTTTAATGTAAAAATATAAAAAATAAAAATGAGAGCATAACCGCTTCATACTGAGATACTCCACACAGCAGATCCTTTCATATCAAGCGACAATAACGTCGTGAACTGAGCGAAAAAATCAAGGTTGTAGTCAGCAGTATGAACACCGTATACGCCCTTCCACTGAACGGTCGAAGCGATTGTGCTAATACCAGAGTAAATGGTAGCAGATTTACCATCAGATAGTCCAG
>Ga0208644_1003948_pt1 | contig 11324 bp, 6 predicted proteins | sample VirMetDEL_Nov_18_FD_184517 | JGI IMG/M metagenome (GOLD analysis project Ga0208644, IMG submission 184517) | Aqueous microbial communities from the Delaware River and Bay under freshwater to marine salinity gradient to study organic matter... | ecosystem: Environmental > Aquatic > Marine >... | reverse complement strand
TATGACTGACATTGGTACTGCTATTGTCGATACTGACTTGTTCATAGTAGACGACGGAGCTAATGGCACTAACAGAAAGACTGAAGCTTCTAGAATCAAAAGCTACGTAATAGCAGGTATAACTAATGCTGATGCTCACGATGGTATTACTGGGGCAACTGATGTAGACGAAAGCGGACTTACGTTTATTCAGGACGTCACCATGGATACGTACGGTCACGTCACTGCTCTAGGGACTGCTACAGTTACAAAAGAATCTCTTGATATAGACCACCTCATTACTTTGACTGGTGTCCCTGCCGTATCTGATCACTTAGGGACATTTACTGGTAGCACTATTGCAGACAACTCAACTATCAAAGCTGCACTTCAAGCGCTTGAAACTCAGGTAGACACTAACTCAAGTAATACTGGTAGCACTGACTTGAGTCAGACTACTGCTGCTGGCTCTCTTACAGTTGTCTCTAGTACTGGTAACAATGTAACTCTGCAAAATGCATCTGCAACTCTTGCTGGTATTATCACCGCAGAAGCTCAAACAATTGCTGGTAATAAGACCTTCAACGATGATGTTACGATTGCAGGTAACTTGACTGTTACTGGAGCAGCGACATATGTAAACATACAGGAAGAGAATGTCTATATCAAAGACGCTCTCATTACTCTTGGTATTACTGATGCAGATGCTGGTACTATTGATGGCACAGCTGCAGCTAGTGACGTAGGTATCGAAGCTTACAAGCAGGGTCATGATGGTTCAGTATCTCCTACTCTGACTTATGACATAGATCAGGACTACTGGAGTGTTCACAACAAAGATCACGCAGCTTCTACGCAAAACAAAATTGCAGAGAAGTTTACTGCAACAGTTACAGCAGCATCGACTAATGTTCTTACTCATAACCTAAACACTAGGGATGTTATTGTTCAGGCTCGCGTTGCTTCGTCAGAAGAACTGGTGATTGTAAAGTACGTGTGCAATTCAGACCAACAGACTACTGTTTACTTTGGCTCTGGTACTGTAGGCACTAATGTGGATGTAGTAATCATAGGTTAATGTATCTTGCAAACCAAACCCAAACATTATGTTACTAAAAGAATGTATCAACGTGTACAAAGCATTTCAACACATCAGTCAGAACACACTGCCTCTGAAGACGAGTTGGAATATTGCTCAAAATCTTTCTAAGCTGCAGCCTCTTGTAGAGTCTTTCGAAGAACACAGAAAGTCCTACATAGAGCAGCTTAAGGAGAAAGCTACACTTGACAGCAAAGGAGAACCTGAGGTAAGTGATGAAGCTGCTGCTTTGTTCGAGTCACAGGTTAAAGAACTTCTTGATGAAGATCAAAAGATTAGACTCAAGAAAGTTGAGCTCATCGACGACGGACAGTTGTCTATTGCACCGAACATTCTGATGGCAGCTATGGACTATCTAACCCTGAAGAGCGATGGCAATAAAACTAGCTGATGTAATAGAGAACGCAAACTCTGACTACCCTGTCATTGATGCATCTAACTCAGGTAGCTCTGGGATTAAAGGGTTTGGTATATTCAGTTCTTTCGGGAACAGCGCTGGAGAAAGAGGTGCGTTGCCCTCAAATAAACAGTGTACAGGATATATAGCCGTCAACACGTCGAATGGCGCAGTAGAGGTCTACAAAGGAGGTGGATGGACAACAGCCAGCAATTGGGTACCGGTGCTAAATATACCCAATCTGCCTGACCCTGACCTGACCACTGATACATATGAATACGAAGCTGTAGCAGAAATGCTACTGTTTGGAAATGCAGCTGGAGCATTCGATTTAGATACTGAACAGAGTGCATATTTTGTAGCCCACACAACCTATCAAAATCAAGATCAGCAATTTAAAGTCAGGTTCAATGACATTGCTGCAGGTATGGTCTATCAAATAATGAATCAAAACATTGACGCGGGTCTTGCTTCTGGTTTAACTGTGTATACTGGAGGCACCGGAATTCCAGGAGATTTCAATGGCAATGGTTTTGTCGACACATCTGATTTAATTTACTTTCTAAGTGTTTTTGAAAACTCTGCTGCTACGAGCCCGTTCCCGCAGACTCCGAAACTTACTTATTTCTTTCCACCGTTAGGTGCTCAAGAAAGTCTTGTTTCATATAATTCTAGTGCAGGTGAGACATACATTGATTTAAAAGAAACAGAAGGCTACACACCAAACACCAAGTGGTACTTACCCTTTTATGATAATGTAGTCGGCGGATCACCTATTACTTACTACTCAGTACAGGCCGGCAGTGCTACAGTATCAGTAAACGACACCGGCACAGGGGGCACAGACTACTTTCAGTTTGGGGACAACAGTGGATACGAAATAGCTACGTTATTTGGCAGCGCAGGTAATACAGCTCATGCGCTTGCTGTATCAGCATTAAGCGTTGGCGGAGCTTTAATATATGACAATGAAGGGCCGGATGCGGACACTATCACATTTGGTTATGAGATTACATTCTTAGATGCAAACGGTAGTGTTTTAGTAGATGACGAGAGTGAGACTGCACAAATGGACATCATGCATTATCGGAATACATTCGCTGCGAACGCCTCATACAATCTTGGCCTACCCCTTTACGCTCATGGTTTTACTCCTAATGGAGGATTCAGCTTGGGAGCTGGTTCCGGCAGTGGTCTGGTAGCTGAAGAGAATAACTACATACAAGCTAATCTAGTTACTAATGGATATCCGCAATACGGATTTATAATACCTGCAACTGAAGACGACAGCACCAACTCAAGTGCAATATACCCAGATAATACTTTGCCATTTACAGCAATAAGAGTTAAGCCTTACTTCAAAAGCCAAAATGGCACTACTACGATTACTATAGCAGGGCAAGCCGCTCTTGTATTTCAAATAACCTATTGATATGGATATTACTGTTATAGCAACTAGTGGGCAGGTATCTATAAAGTCAGGGGAGTTTGACAAGATCTATCCTGCAGGTGGGCAATTGACAGCGACTGCAGGCAGTTCGACTAATGGTGTTACAGTAAAATTTGGTACAGAGATTATAGTAAATGAGGGACATTACACACGATTTGTAGATGGTTCAGGTACAGATCTTTCAGGAACAAAGTCAGGAACAGTAACAGCTCTTAATGCAATCTTCGACAAAAAAATACTAGAAGATTTTATAGTAAAAGATGAAACTTCCGGGCTTACCGGTACTACCAAAATTCGACACAAAGAGGGTGCAGGAGGAGCAGACCGAGATCAGGGTGGTACACTGGAGCTAGATCTGCACAGTGCATCTATCGGGTTGTACGGCAGCTACCTAAAGATTACTGAAGACGATCTGAATAATACATCCGGTAAGAACTCTGCATATGGTAGGTTGCAGATGTATCTTGAAAATGCAGGTACACCAGTTGAAGTGCTGGACATGCAGATGACAAGTCTGGTATCTGCCCCAATAGTAGACTTAAACACCAGCTCTCTAGATGTGTCTGGAGATGTTACATTCTCTAGTGCATCAGGTACTGTAACATTTAGTGGTAGTACTAGCGGTATAGCTTATGGAGATATCACAGGTACACCAACTATACCTACCAATGTGTCTGACCTTACAAATGACTCTGGCTTTATTACTGGAGCTAATGAGCTTGATGGTCAGATTCTAGAGGTCTTCACGCGCAGCACAGCGTTTGGCAACGGATCCTACGAAGGCCATGTATTGAAGTATGGTAGTGACACACTCATTTCAGGCAAATTCTATGTGTATACATCTACGGGATGGACTGCGGTAGACGCGGACGTGGAGGCCAAGACGTATGGATTGTTTGGCATGGCGCTGGGTACATCCTCGGCTACGAATGGATTGCTAATTCGCGGTGTCCATGCTAGTACTGCGCACTCTTCGTTCACCGCTGGTCAGTTGCTTTATATCAGTACGACTGAAGGTGCGATAACATCTACCGCTCCGTCTGCAACAGGAGACTTCGTGCGTATCATAGGCTACGCCCTTGGTAGTAACTATATTTTTATTGATCCATCACAGGATTACATAGAGTTAAGCTGATGCCAATTGATAATATTAATGGAGTTGCTTGGTCAAGCGTTAATGATGTTAACGGCGTAGCTGTTGCTAACATTGCTGACATAAATAAGGTTGACGCGCCATCCTCTCAAACTGATTATGTTTCTAGCGGTCTAGAGTTACACCTAAACGCATCGGATTCTAACAGTTACTCAGGACCAAGCGCAACGACTTGGAATGATTTATCAGGAAACGGGCATAACGTTACGTTGGTCAATGGGCCCACTGAGCCCACAGCTGGGGATGGGTATGTGAGCTTTGACGGAACCGATGACTACGGTACCATTACTTGGGCTAGTGGAGACTACTTCCATGGTAGCTCTACAAACTACACCTTTTGGAATGCGTTTAGCTATAGCTTTGTTGTGTCGTTTCCAGAAAACGGTTCTACTGGTTATGTGCCAAGTGATGCTATTGTCCGTTTTGGGTCTAGGCAACAGAGCTCAAATATGCGTGCTCTATGGATGCAGGCAGATTTCAGAGGCATATGGATAGCACTAGCTTATGGCAGCAATACCTTCTTTTCTTGGCCTGCAGATAGCAACGAGTTTGTTTATAACACCTCAACCTCTAGATGGGAACCTATACCTGATAGAGTTTACCACTGCACGCTCACCATGGACAGAACAACGACCCCTCACGTAATAACGTACTTAAATGGTCAGACCTATACTGTAGCTGTTTGGCAGGGAAGCTACGCGAGCGGATCAAATACAGGCTCTCAGGCAAACTTGATATACATAAACAACGGCATCGTTAGACGTGGACCTGCAACATGGTACTTGGCGCATACACAATTTAGTAATGGAACATTGACTTCAAGTTCCCTTACATGTGACATACGTGAGGTCATGCTATACAACGATAGGCTTACACCCGCAGAAGTCGAGCAAAACTATGATGCATACGTAGAAAGGTATGGAAACAACGGATCTCTGAACTAATGCAGATAACAAACGATAGGAGATACATCATTATTGATGCAAGAGAAGTCAGTGTGCTTGACTTTACTGAATTTCTAGAAGAAAGGGATACAGTAATGTACAATGTGGATGGTACTAAGTCTGTAGTAAAGTATGTAGGTTCCGCTCCTGACTATCAGTTTCAATACACAATTGAAGGTCCATACACTAGAGATGAGTTAAGATCTGTTCAGTCAGATACTGAATGGCCTTCTGAAGATAATAGTATCTACGACTAATTAAAAAAAATTAGAATGAAAAAGTTTATAGGGGGCATGGTAAAAGACCCTGAGCGGGTCGATCAGCCAGAGAGCACCTATAGGGATGCTCTCAATGCTAATCTGTACTATATAAAAGGTGCTGTCGTAAACGAGCAAGGTACTACTCCAATAACGAATGTTGGATTTAACTTTGCAGACAACATCATAGGACAGTGCGCCCTAAAAGATGGTAGGATAGTAGTGTTCTTCAACTACACTCTACAGAACAATACTACCTCTGCAATCTCAATAGTAGACCCCTCAGAGGGTACTAACACTTTAATCTATAGAAATGCAGAACTCAACTTCCAGCCATCAAACACCATTGAAGCTACGTTTAAAGAGAATGCCAACGGGAACGTCCTGGTATACTTTACGGACAACTACATCCAGAAGCAAACCGAGCCCGTCACAGGAATAGAGTACATATTAGACTACAACCCTCCTAGAGTTATCAATATAACTAGACAGATAGCTGAGGGTAATGCTAATAGACTCTACGACAATGCTGACTACACAGTACAAAAGCTGGACTTGTTCTTGAACTCTGGACTAATACCAGAGTTTAGGAATATCCAGATAGAAGAAGGTGGAGGTGTAGTTAGTGGTACGTACCACCTAGCACTGGCGTATGTCGATGAAGACATTAACCGCACCAACTACCTAACTACTTCTAATCCAGTACATGTAGTAACAGAGCATGAGGACAGGATACCCACAGAAGCCATAACAGGAGATCCTCAAGGATCACAGTCTAACAAGACAATTATATGGAACATAGATATACCTATTCCATCTAACTACACACATGTACGCCCAGTCATAATACAACGACTTGGGGGAGGAATAAATCAAGAGCAGAGTGAGTTTGCTTATGAACTTGAAATTGTTCGTATACCTGATGCTGCACCAGGATCCGAGTATGTTCAAATGGACATTGCCTATACTGGATTGGAGCAAGTTGTTGCTGCTACTATTACAGAGGTAGTAGTAGACTCAGTCCGATACGAAACAGCCAAGACATTTGTACAGCTTGACAACAGGCTATATATGTCTAACCTTAGAGCTAGAGGAGATATAGGATATCAAAGGTTTGCAAACAACATAGAAGTAGCACCTAGAGCTACCACCGTTCCTAGGTTTGACAACTTACTTGTACGTGCTGATATACTAAACTATGGATTGGATAATGTAAAGACTACATCTGGAGCACTGGAACAGCTTAAGACACTGCAGACAGATAATCTACAAGACGGATTCTTTGCGTCTAACGTCCGTAAAGGATACAAAGATGTAAGGATGTCTTACATGTATAGAGGCTACAGAAGATCTGAGACATATGCTTTCTACATTTCTTTTGTACTTAAGGACGGGACTGAGAGCTATGCATATCATATCCCAGGTAGGCAAGCTGAGATACTCAGTGACATAGGACCTAACTTCTATGAGAATAGCCCAGTAGTCCCAAACCAAGCAGCCATTGAGTCTTACGGTACTGACCTTACAGAGTTTGCAGACTTATTCCCTGACTCTAAGTTTCATGAGCTAGTAGACACGCAGTACGTACAGTCAGAGACAAGTAATGCCATGAGTTACTGGGAGAACGCAGACGAGCGATACCCAGATACTGACGACTTCCGTATCACATCAATAAACACTAATGATGGAAGTCTATTTAATAGTGGGGACTTACGGAATCAGAATGTTCGGCATCATAAAATGCCACCTAACAAGAACTTAGTTTACTCATTTATAGACGAACTGGACCCGCAAGGAGTAGGTGCTCCTCCTGGTCAGACTGGGACAACGCAGATGTTCCCACATCTGTACAATGAGTCTACTGTATCCCAAGGCGGTATGCGAGATAGAAGTAGCATACAAATACTTGGGGTACAGTTCAGTAACATACAAGTACCGCAGTTTATAAGAGATCAAGTACAAGGCTATAAGATCTACTACGCTAAAAGAACACAAGAGAATAAAAGCGTAATAGGTCAAAGTGTTCTTGTACCTGCTTGGTACGAAGAAGCTGCAATTGTTGCTATACGAGCAGAGACAGCGTACTCAATACCTGCAGGAGATGCATATAGACTAGCAGGACAACCTGTAGGTTTAAGGAGGTCTATACCTTTTCATGAGATTATTACTGCTGACAATAGCATAAGACAAAGCTTAGGAGTATTCACATTTCATGACTTTAACCTGCTTAAAAACAAACATACACTCAGTGGTGCTAGTCATATAGATGTACAGAAGATCCTTACCATGCGCATGTGGGCTGGAGGAAATGATTCTTTTTCTAAGGATGACGCCTTCTTGTATGATTTGGACTGGATAAACTCTACTATTGGTAACGAAACGTGGTATGAGTGGGTAGAGTCTGAGGGTAATGAAGGTGACACGGAGTTAGCTCCTGTCGCCCTCAATAATGCTACAGAGTTTCCTGGAGTAAAAAACTATTGGACATCAGTACTAGTAGCTCAGAGATACGACAATCCTGATATAGTACAGCGTACAACAGGAACTGATCTATGGTGGAACCAGGTAGCAGGTGCAGGTAACTGGATAGGTAAAAAGAACACTATCTTTACCCTTGCACCTAATAGTATTACCTACATAACAGGTAGCACGTTACTTAAGAACATAGAGACAGGATCATTTAAGTCTGTGGAAAACCTACTGCATTATGCAGGAGAGTCTTGCATAGCTTTAGGATTAACGTCTGCACTTCCCCCTATTACAGAACGCAGATCTCTTGACTACATAAACCCCCTCTCTTTAATTCAGCCACAGATGTTGTGGTGGGATGCTGCTCCTTGGCATCAAGGGGGACAGGAAGGCGACTCAGAATGGGATCACCCCACACTGGAAGAGTTCAACTTTGCTAATAATTATGCATTGTGGCCTACACTATACTTGGTGAATCTATGTGCGTACAAAAGAAATATGTACCAACCATTTGACAAGCAAAGACTTGTATGGACAGGTACATATGTATCACTCGATATAGAAGATAGAACTACACAGAGCTTCACACCTGATGGAGTTAATATCTACTCCAGCCCAATAGTATTTGGGGGAGACACTTATGTAGGTAGATACTCTATGCGTACTACATCACAGGATTACGGTGCGTTGTACTCTAATAAAGATTTGAACGAGTTAAAAGATCCCGTGGAAGGAAATGAAGCTAAAGCTTGGGCATCTAATCCATTTGAGAATAACTCTTTTGGTGTAGGTAGCAGCAGTAAAGTAAAGTACAGACCTATTGATCCGTACTCATGCGTATACAGTTTCTTCTGTGAGTCTGATGATCTGTTAGGATTTAGACACCAAGGCGACAATGCAGAAGGAGTAACTGTTCCTGAGAGTCTTTTCTTCCCTGCATCGACTGGGTCAGACGTTCTGTTTGGGGGACCCAATAACGACTACACTAAGTCAGAGCATTTGTTGTACATGAACAACTACTCTGCAGTGCAAGATATCAAGACGACTGTTCCTCTACCTAAGAAGCTATTTAGCCCTACGTTCTATGGAACTCGTACAATAAGATCTAATGTAGACGATGCGAGTATACAAGATAAATACAGATTCTTCCTGTCATTAGACTATAAAGACTTGCCTAGAAATAGAGGAGAGATAACAAAGCTATTTACTCTCAGCAGCATTCTGTATCTACATACTGAGCGCTCTCTATTTGTTACAAGAGGCAGACAACAGCTTGGTCTTGGGGATAGCACTCAAGCATTTGTTGGGAGCGGGGACATCTTTGAGCAGAACCCTGATGAGATGGTCCCAACCACAGAAGGATATGGTGGTACAGACACTCAGTTTGCATCTCTGACTACACGCTTTGGTCAGTTCTATGTCAATCGTAAAGACCGTAAGGTCTACATGATGGGTCAAAACATAGAAGAGCTTAGCGGATTGGGTATGGAGAAGTGGTTCTTGGACAATATACCGTATGCTGTAGAGCAGTATTTTGATCTAGAGACTGAGAATCAAGACCTTATAAGCTTTGATGCCCCTACAGAGTTCTTTGGATTTACTGCTGCGTACGATCCTAAGTACAAGCGCATCATACTGTCAAAGAAAGAGAGAGTCCCAACAGCAGGGTTCCTTGCGCTTATAGCTCAGGGTATCAGTGATGTACAGGCTATAGATGGGGGAGTGTCATTCTACTCAGAGAGAGAAGGAGAAGTAGTAAACATACTATTTGGGAATGATACATACTTTGAGGATGATGGGTGGACAGTATCATACTATCCAGAGCTCAAAGTGTGGGGCAGTAGACATAGCTACATCCCGACGATATTCAGCAATAACCAGCAACAATACTATGGGCTGGTTAACGGAGCTGGGGGTAATGTGTGGGAGCATTCTAACTTGAACAACCCAGGTAACTACTACAATCAGCAGTATAACTTTGAGTTTGAGTACATTGATAACTCAGAAGCAGGCGCATCTAAGATATTCTCTTCTATCAGATACTGGACTGAGGTAGTACGAAATAACAATATAGCCCCAGGCATAGTAGATAAGTATACCTCTCCTGCATTTACTAGTTTCTATACGTACAACTCTAACCAGATCTCAGGAGAACGTCAGATATACTACTTAACCAATGCAAGACTTGTAGATAGGTTCTGGTACATCAACGACTTTAGAGATCTCAGTGACTACGAGCTGAATCAAACAGCAGTAGTAGCTAACAATCAATTAAACGTTCAGGATATATTTAATACTGGGAGCACAACTAACCCAGTAGATACTCCTATGTTTACGGAAGAAGGTGTTATAAATAACAACTATATAAACCCTCAAAAGTTCTGGTATAACCAAAAGAAGTTTGTAGATAATTTCTTAGGTGTGCGCTTAATTAGCAACAATGCTGAGAACAATTTAATATATTTGTATGCAGCTGGCACTAAATTCCGACAATCCTTTAGATAATCATGGCTAATAAATCAAGTAAAAAGAAGTGGATTAAGGGAGCAATTAAAAACCCAGGTGCACTTACAGCTAAAGCTAAGGCTGCTAAGTTGTCTGTCACAGAGTATCGCGATAAGGTACTCTCCGATCCTGATAACTATCCAGTAGCAACAGTACAACAAGCTAGACTTGCAAAGACACTGTCTTCAATGGAATCAGGAGGTGATCCTGTTAGAAAAATGCTCAGAAAACGTGATCGTACTACTAGACGAGCACAAAGAAAGTTCGAGCGTCAGTCAAAGAAAGCAGCTAAGCAAGGATTTCAACCAGGTGGAGCACCAGGAAATCCTTATGCTATGCCTACATCTGCTGCAACTTCAGGCTACACTAGCAATATGTCTGGTATGGCTGGAGCTCATAATTCAGCATTGCAGTTGCAACAACTCCAGCAAGAAGCTCTAAACTTTCAAAATAGAGCTGCTGAAACAGCTAAAACTAGATCACAGGAAGAAGATGCTGCTCAGATACAGCAGATACAACAAGACGCATCAACTCTTGCAGCAGATGAAGGTATCAGTGCAATACAAGCTGCACGTGCAGGAAGACTGATTGGTAAAGTTGGGAAGGGAACTGCAACTGCAAAGCAAGTAGGAAAAGCTGCACAAACAGTTGCAGATGCTACAGGAGCTGGTGTAGGACAAACTACAATAGATATGCTTGCTAATTACGGATCAGGTGCTGATACAGTAAAGTCCGGAGTAGAGGCAGGTCAGACTGCAGTAAGTAGTGTTGGGGTAGGTCCGTATGCAGCAGCAGCATCACTATTAGGTAAAGGCGCCGAACACTTATCCGATGATGACGACGCTACCAAAACAAACTTTGGAGAGGGCTTTGGTCGAGGATTGTCTGGGGCAGGTAGTGGTGTAGGTATGGCGGCAATGCTTGGTCTTGGTCCTGTTGGACTTGTAGGTGCAGGTCTTCTTGGAGGCTACATGGCTTTGCGTAACCAAAGGAAGAAAAAGTTACAGGCAAGAGAAGATGAAGCTCTTGAAGATGCGCAGTCTATGAGAACGGGAATGGCAGAAAATAAGG
>Ga0208644_1003945_pt1 | contig 11331 bp, 21 predicted proteins | sample VirMetDEL_Nov_18_FD_184517 | JGI IMG/M metagenome (GOLD analysis project Ga0208644, IMG submission 184517) | Aqueous microbial communities from the Delaware River and Bay under freshwater to marine salinity gradient to study organic matter... | ecosystem: Environmental > Aquatic > Marine >... | reverse complement strand
ACCACCATCGTGCTCAACAACAACGACCGCCGCTTCGACCCCATAAATCAGGCTTCACCGTATTGGGATAGCAGCACCGGCAAGAGTGGTGTGACACCACGCCGACGAGTCGAAATCAAATCTGGTGACACAGCGATCTTCACCGGTCGCATCACTGACATAGATGTGGAATACAACTACCAACTCAGCACCTGCACGATCACCGCATCTGACGATTTCGTGCTACTCGCCAACGCATTCACCGGCGCAGCCTTCACCCCATCAGCAGAACTCTCTGGTGCACGAGTCTCAGCCATTCTCGATCTGCCCGAAGTCGATTACCCGACGACCACCAGAGCGATAGACACAGGTGTGGCGACGGTCGGCGCATACGAGATCGCAGCCAACACCAACGCAGCCGCCTACCTACAACGAGTCGCCGAAGCCGAACAGGGTCTGTTCTATGTATCAGGCGACGGCACACTCACCTTCACCGATCGAGTCACATCAGTGTTCAGCAGCCCGATCGCCACCTTCACCGACAGCGGCAGCGGCGGCATCAACTATCAGGCACTCGAAACGATCTACGGGCAAGAGTTCCTGTTCAATAGGGTGCAGACACAGACAGAGACCGGTTCAGTACAGGAAGCCGACGACTCAGGCAGCCAGACAGAGTTCGGCATCAGCACACTGGCACTCACAAATCTGCTGCTGTCGAGCGATGCCGCAGCCCTGACACTCGCAAACAAACTGCTATCCATCTACAAGAACCCTGCCTACCGGTTCGACAACCTGAGAGTCCTAGCATCGGCGCAGACATCTGGCGATCGAGACACCATCATGTCGCTCGACATGGGTGATGTCATCACTGTCACCAGAACCTTCGCATCAGGCACACCAGCCAGCGTCTCAGACGACTATGCGATCGAACGCATCACACACCAGATCACCCCCGACCGGCATACGGTCACCATCGGCATGTATGTCGCAGACATCGTGTTCCCATTCACGCTCAACGACGCAACCTACGGTGTTCTAGACGCTACCAATGCCGTCACCTGACCTGTTAGGCTGACCGCACTTATGGCTATTACCGGAACGAAACTCTGGGCGAGTGGTGATGTAGTTACCGCAGCCGATGTGAATCAGTATCTGATGCGTGGCGTGAAGGTCTATGCCGATGCAGCAACTCGAACCGCAGCGTATGGTGGTGCAGGTGAGCCGACTCTGGAAGCCGGCGAGATGTCGTTCTTGCTTGACACCCTGACTGTCGAAGTGTATGACGGGTCAGCATGGGTGTCGATCAGCGGCGGTGCTGATGTTCTACAAGTGCAAGTGTTCAGTTAGAAAGGCAACAGATAATGGCTACATTCACGAAGGTCAAACTCAGCGGCTCTACTGATGGTCGAGCCGTCAAAGTGGCGGCAACCGCTACTGCCGGCACGACGATTCACACCGGCTCAGCGACTGCGACCACCTATGACGAAGTGTGGCTGTATGCGATGAACACATCTGCATCTTCGGTGAAACTGACGATCGAATGGGGTGGCACGACATCGCCTGATGATCTCATCGAACTAACTGTTCTTCCCGAAGCAGGTCTTGTGACGATCGTACCGGGGTTGCTGATCAAAGGTAATGCGACACCACTTGTCATTCGTGCGTTTGCTGCGACTGCTGATGTGATCACGATTCATGGTTTCGTAAATCAGATTACGGCGTAACTGATGGCTACGGCTCGTAGGCAACTTGGGTATGTGTCGTCACTAACGACGCAGAATGTTACGGCTGGTGGCACTGTTCCTGTTGAGTTTCTCGTTATCGGTGGTGGTGGTGGTTCTGGCGGTACCGCAGGCGGCTATAACGCAGGCGGCGGCGGTGCTGGTGGTTACCGATGCTCAGTTGTTGGCGAGAACTCTGGCGCTGCCAGTAGCGCAGAACCCGCACTTGTATTGACTGCGGGCGTTGCCTACACGATTACGATTGGCGCTGGCGGTGCTACTGGTTCAGGAACTCTGCCAGGTTCAACAGGTAGCGATTCACGTCTTTACAACGTCGTAAGTGTTGGAGGCGGTGGAGGTGGAGCCGCTGGCGGTGCGACTTCTGATGGTTCGGGCGGAGGCAAGGGCGGTTCTGGTGGGGGTCGTGGTGCTCGTAACGCCGCCGGATTTGGAACGGCTGGCGCAGGAGTGTTGCTGCAGGGAACGTCGGGCGCAAACTATTACTCTGGAGGTGGTTGCGGCGGAGGCGGCGGTTCATCGGCGGCGGCAACCGCAACGGCTGGAGGTGCTGGAACATCGTCCTCGATTGACAACTCAGCAACTACTCGTGCAGTCGGCGGTACCGCCAACGGAAGTAACACGGCTGGGGGAGCGAACACGGGTACTGGCGGCGCATCCAATACTGGTGCGGGCGGTTCGGGCCTCGTCATCATTCGCTACAACGACTCCTACGGCACACTCACTGTTGGTGCTGGTCTGACGTACACCACCAACACTTACACTTCTGGTGGCACGACCTATCGCTACTACTCATTCACGGCAGGAACGGATACGGTGACCTTCTAATGGCGCACTACGCATTTCTTGACGCAAACAACATCGTGACCGAAGTAATCGTGGGTCGTGATGAAGATGAAACGGTGAATGGAGTATCGGATTGGGAAGCGTACTATTCCAAAGTTCGTGGTCAGACTTGCAAACAAACTTCGTACAACACCTACCGTGATTACGCTTACACGCTTGACGATGAAACAGGCGAAGTTATTAGCGTTGAGTATCTAGGAAGCAAGCATCGCAACGGTGGCACACCTTTTAGGGGTCAGTATGCTGGTATCGGTGACCGCTACGATGCTGAACTAGATGAGTTCGTTTCGCCTGTTAGTGAGGTAGTGGAATGACTCGTTCGTATCTCGGCTATGTGTCGTCACAGACAACGGACACGGTTACTTTGACGGGTTTCTATGGGATTGCGACGGGTGGAACTTCGTCAAGCATTACGGTGGGCGGTCAGGCGTACACGCTTCTCACCTTCACTAGCGATAGCAACCTTGTTGTGTCTCAGGCTGGGGTGTTTGATTTGCTTCTCATCGGTGGTGGTGGTGCTGGCAATACTTCAAACGGTGCCTACGGTGGCGGCGGCGGTGGCGGCGTTCTAGGAATAAGCACAACTCTGACGGTGTATCTAGCCGCAGATACCTATGCCGTTGATGTGGGTGCAGGTAGCGGTCAGGGATGGGGGGCGAACGGCTCACCAAGTAGTGTCGCTGGTTTCATCGTTGCTGGTGGCGGAGGTGCTGGTGGTCGTGGAAATAACTACAGCGGTGACGGCAACCTAAACTTTCAACATAGGTTTCCTTTCCGTGGTGCTAATGGTGGCGGTTCGGTGCTTGATGCGTTAGCCGCAAGTGGAACAATAGGATACGCAGGCGGCTATGGTCCTACGCCAATCAATAACTCGGCTTCTTCTGGTGGCGGCGGTGGTGGTGCTAATGGAAATGGTGGAAACGCTTCGGGCGGAACAGGTGGCTCAGGCGGAAACGGAATAAACATTTCTGGCTTCACGGGTGCTGGTTCCGCTTACTACGCAGGGGCAGGGGCAGGTGGTTCACCTTCTGGTACGGCAGGTCTTGGTGGCGTTGCTGGCGGTGGCGGTGCTGGCGTGAACTACGGTGCTGGCGGCTCAAACGGTGCTGGTGCGGCTGGCGCAGTATTCGTGAGGTTCAAGGTATGAGCGACACACGTACATACTTCGCAAAGGTTGAGAACGGCATCGTGACTGACGTTCGTGTCGTCGCCTATGACTTCATCGTTGCGAACCCCGACCGATACGGTGACGCTTCACTCTGGACCGAGTGTTTCCAAGACGGCTCAGGTCGTGGATACTGCAGCATCGGCTGGACTTATGATGCGGTGAACGACGTATTCGTAGCACCGGCGATCGACGAAACGGAGACAGAATGACGATCACTCTCAGCAAACAGCAGCAGGCTGCTCTCGCATCGTATGGGCGCAGTGTGCTCGGCGCAGTGCTGGCAGTCGTTGCGACCGGTAACTATGACCCGTCTGATCTGATCAAGGCTGCGATCGCAGCGGCTCTACCGCCGATCTTGCGGTGGGCTAATCCGAGCGACCCTGCATTCGGTCGAGTCAAGAAGAAGTCTCGCCGCTCGTGAAGGCTCGCCGCTACACAGGCACTTCTGACGGGGCTGCGAAGGGTCGCAGACTCGGTATGACTGCGTTCATACAAGAGATCGAGCGCAGGTCTGGCGGTGCGCTATGGAACAACGGTGACTTCGTAGTGCGCAACAAACGGGGCAAGGACTCGCTGAGTGTGCATGCGACTGGTCGTGCAGTCGATCTGTCGTACAGATACATGCGTGGGGTTGGCAAGGGTTCTGCGTCTCGTGGCATACCGGAAGGTGGGCGCAAGGCTGCGATTCAGATGTCTCGGCTCTTGATCAAGAACGCTGATTTGCTTGGTATCGAGATGATCTTGGACTACTTTCCCGAACCGTTTGGTCGTGGCTGGCGATGCGATCGCCGTGCATGGATACGATACGAAGTCAAGACGATCACAGGTGCGCCGCTAGGCGACTGGCTGCATGTTGAGATCAGCCCTGAGATGGCTGATGATTCGGCGAAGATGCGTGCAGCATGGGCACAGATCGTGTCACTCGACAACTAAGGTATGGGGCATGAGCACGCCGGTCATCGTTGCGCTAATCACTGGCGGCTTCGGCATCATCGTCGCACTCATTCAGTCATCACGACGAGAGAACAAGCGTGATCATGGTGTCGTCGCAGACTCTCTGCGGCAGATACATAAAGACATTCATAGAGTTGGTGACAAGGTAGATAGACACATCACATGGCATGCCGAAGGGGGCAACAGTGGCAGGTTTAGCCGATCAGATAAAGAATGAGCCGTGTCAGAACGGCGGCATCAAGCGTCGTCGCATCTGGCAGATCGCCACACAACTCGACGAAGAAGATCGGGTGGCATTTATCGCTGCGCTAGATGATGTGAATGTGCCGGCTCGCAGCATCGTCAGAGCGTTAGCGAAGCGTGACATCAGCCTGTCAGAGTCAGTGATCAGTCTGTACCGATCGGGTCGCTATGGGTCTTTCTGACGAGATCGCCGAAGCAGGCGGCGAGAAGCATCGCATCGAGACTGCACGGCTGCGTCGTGAGCGTGATGCTGCTACGGCAGAGAATCTGCGACTGACCGAGCAGATCGAGACGCTGCAACGCACGCTCGATGTAGTCGAGCAGGTCGAGACTGCACAGGTTGAGCGTGTCGAGTGGCTGCGACCGAAGAAGCCGTCGAGCAAGTCGGCGGCGACACTGGTGCTGATGCTGTCTGATCTGCATCTCGATGAAGTGGTGCTACCTGCCGAAGTTGATGACCTGAACGCCTACAACCGTGAGATCGCACGGCTGCGGCTGCGTAAGACGATCGACAACACAGTGAAGGTGAGCCGGCACTATTTGGCTGGGATGAAGTATGACGGTTGTGTGTTGTTGCTCGGCGGCGACATCTTCTCTGGTGACATACATGAAGAACTTGCTGAGACGAACGAAGATACGATGCTTGGCTCGCTGCTTTATTGGGCGCAAGAGATCGGGGCTGCGATAGATGTGCTCGCATCAGAGTTTCGCAAGGTGCATGTCGCTGCGGTCGCCGGTAATCATGGGCGCATGACTCGCAAGCCGAGAATGAAACTGCGTGCTCGCACGAACTTTGACTGGCTGCTCGCAAAGATGCTCGAACGGCACTTCACTGGTGACAAGCGAATTACATTCGATGTGCCTGAGTCGAGTGATGTGCTGGTGACGATTTATGATTCGCATCATCTGCTGACGCATGGTGATCAGGCGCATGGCGGTGGTGGTATCGGCGGTATCTATCCACCGATCATGCGGCTGCGTGCACGCAAGGCGCAGCGGTATCTGGCGACCGGTCTCTCTTTCGACACGCTTTGGCTTGGGCACTGGCATCAGTATCTGCCGTCGCCGTCGCTGATCGTGAACGGAAGCATGAAGGGTCTTGACGAATACGCCTTCGTCAACAACTTTGGCTATGAGCCACCGCAGCAGGCTCTGGCTGTGGTCGTGCCTGAGAAGGGAATCACGCTGCAAGCACCGATCTTCTGTGTGGACCGGAAGCGAGAGAAGTGGTAGCGGTATGCAGCGCAGCAGAGTGCTCGTCGTCTGGCATGATGCCCATGCAGTGAGTGACGGCTGGTGGGGGGTCGATGAGAGTGATGATGAGCCGTGTCGTATCGAGACGATCGGCTGGCTCATTCCTGATGCGAAGGCTGATCATGTCGTGGTCGCTCAGTCGCTTGCTGCTGACGGCGATCTCTACCATGTGTTCGCTGTGCCTGTGGGCATGGTGGTATCTGTTCAGATACTGTGAGTGGCAGCCTGCAAGTCGCTTCCCCTTCGGCACGGCAGGTTAGGTGGTCGCCTGTTGCGTGTGGCGCAGGCGCACCACCGCCGATCTCTATTGGTGTTGTGGGTTGATCGCACCGCAGTCGCAGTGTGTCGCCTGTGCCGGTATCTCGGTGGCGCAGCGTCGGCAGTGACTGTTGCGCCGCAGTCTGCGACCTGACTGGCGTGTGATGAAGCCCGTGTCGTGCTGCTGCACTACATGGGTGAGATGATCTGTCATGTTGGCGAACTGCTTACCGCAGTGAGCACACTGGCGGCTCACAGTGTGTGCGCCAGTCTGTCGTCGCTGTCGTCGCCGCTGGCTGCTCGACGCTCAGCGATGTAGATGTTGAGTGTGGTGGCGCAGCCGATGAGTTCCTGTGACAGTTGCTCAAAGTCGCTGCCTATTGAGTGGTCGGTGGTGGTGTCTCGCATCATCTTCTCGGCGATGCGCATGAGTTGGCGCATGTAGGTGAAGTCGCTGCGCACATCTGATTTCGTCGTCATCACGCACCTGCTCTCGTGTAGTGCTCGTGAGCCATGATGCATTCTTCGCACCATGTGGTGAAACCTGCGCCACGCTTGACTCGTATCCACGCTGCGAGTCGTCGCTTATTAGAGTCCTGAATCATGCCTGCGTTGTACCACTCACGCTTTTCTGCGTCAAAGTGATCGCAGTAGATGACCCACCTGCCACCGTCGCTCGGTATTGTCGCAACTTCGACATCGCTGACTCGTGTGAGAAAGATCGGTGTCTGTGTCTCGTGTGCTCGGCTCATGTCTGTTCCCTTCTGTGTGGTCATGTGACCATCTTAGCACCATCTGGCTAACTGTGTCCAGTTATCCAGATAGCCAGCAAACACAGGGGTATCTGGCAGGCTCACTGTGTGACACCCCTGCGTCAGCATGGGCGGCACATCACATCACGAAGGGACACCACCACATGACCACCGACCAGATCACTCTCATCGAGAAACCGCCACACGGCACTCTCGAATGGCTGATGAACCGACACCGTGATCATCTCGGTCGCTGCACACTCGGCGCATCAGATGCACCAGCACTGATGCACGCATCACCATTCACATCTCGTGCCGATCTCTATCACTCAAAGCGCACGACACCGAAGATCAGTGAGCCGACCGCAGCGATGCATGTCGGCAACATTCTTGAAGCACCACTGGTCAGCGAACTCGGTCGCCGGCTCGGTATCGAGATGATCACACCGAACACGATGTATCGCCGTGACAGATTCACAGTCACACTCGATGCGATCGGTGTCGGCACAGACACCACACCTGCTGTCATCGGTGAAGTCAAGACGACTCGCAAGCATCGCATCACCGACATCAGCGATGTACCGCACGACTATCTATGGCAGTGCTGGGCACAGATGCTGGTGCTTGATCGACCGGTCTGGCTGATCGTGCTTGATCGAGACATGAGCATCAGCACACACGAGATACCACGCAACGAGCAGGCACTGGACACGCTGCGCATCGACTCAGAGAAGTTCTGTGCCGCTGTCGATGGTGATGACGAGCGTGAACTGACACTGCTGATCGACGAGATGAGCGCAGAACAGATCGCAGACATCGTGAAGCCGATCGAGCGCACAGTCGAACTGACGACAGAACAGTACGAGTGGGTGCGTGAACTTGCTGATGCACGAGACCTGAAACGACAAGCAGAGACCATCGAGCAGGCGGCACGAGATCACATCGCTCGCTTCATGCTCGACGGAACGATCGCCACATACGACTCACGAAAGGTGCTGACATGGAAACAGCAAGCCGGTCGTGACAGTTTCGATCTGGCGAGACTGCGAGCAGATCACCCTGAACTGGTCGCCGCCTACACAAGACAGGGGCAACCGAGCCGTGTCATGCGGCTCTCTAACACGAAGGGAAACAACTGAAATGTCATTCGACCTGAGCAACTATGTCGATGTGCCCACACGCATACGGCAACTGCGAGAGAAGCACCCCGATGCGGTCCTGCGACCAGCGAACCCTGCTGAGCCGTTTCGCATCATGGAAATCGGCGGCAGAGAGTTCATCATCTACACCGCTGCCTGCTACCGGACACCAGACGACCCGATGCCTGCCATCGCAGTCGCAGCCGAACCGGTGATCGGTCAGTCAGCATTCACACGCAACAGCGAAGTGATGAACGCAGAGACATCAGCGTGGGGCAGGTGCATCATGGCTGCTCTCGCAGTCGATGAGCCGCACATCGCCAGTCGTGAAGAAGTCGAGAACCGACGCAACGACGAGCAGCAGCAGATCGCTGATCAGATCGTGCGTGATGTGTTCCCTGAGTCGAAGCCTGTGCCTGCGAAGCACCCTGCGGCACGACAGCATGCTGACGGGGCACGCAAACTGGCTGCGGTTGCATCAGAGAAACAGCAGAACCTGATCAAGAAACTGGCACGAGAGCGCAACATCGAGCACCCGACTCAGCACGCATCTGATGTGCTCGGCACTACCGTCGAGTCTCTGGCATCACTCACCACGAAGGAAGCATCACGGGTGATCGAGTCACTGATGAGCGGCGGTGCATGATGCTGCCAGACACACCAGACAGTCTGCTCAGCGGCAAATTCTCGATACACAGAGTGCAGCAGCACTGGCGTGGGCTGGTCAGACCGGCTGAGTTGTACGAGCCGCACGATGCAGTGCTCGTCGATACAGACGGCAGCACAGCAGCACTGATCAGCGTGCTCGTGCGTAACCGGTCGATGCAGCACTACATCGAGCATCGCCTACCGGTCGAGTATGAGACAGTGCGATCACTGCGATTCGCATGTCGTGCACGGCAGCGATGCGTACCGCTGATCATGGTGGTCTGCGATGACGACGACTTCTTGCTTGATCTCAGAGATGAGAGCGGCATCAGCGTGCAGAAGGTATCCGGCGACCGCACATGCCTGATGTATTCCGGTGCACGATTCCTGCCACTATTCACTCTGCCGAGCCTGCTGTGATCGAGTGGCGCAGCAGGGCTGCGTGCATCGGCGCACCACAAGATGTGTTCTTTCCGACAGAGCGCAAGTTCACGAGTCGCACATGGGTGCTCGCACGATCGTTCTGTGCTGAGTGCAGCGTGCGTGATCACTGTCTAGCGGTGGCTCTGTCTGTCGATGTCAGCGAAGATCGGTGGGGTATGTTCGGCGGTATGACACCAAGCGAACGCCGGCAGCATCGCAGGAAGATCGGTGCAAGATGATCATCGACGACGACGATCTGCCAGACCCTGACGAGTTGAGTCTTGGTGAGCCACACAACGAGTCCTATGGCGCAGTGTGCGGCATGATCTCTGAGCACATCATCGACGCAGATCGACTCAACAGATGGCTGATGGGGCTGATGCTGGTCGCTCTCGATCACTGCGATGCGAGCGAACTCGACATCTCTGATGCGTTAGAGACGATACCTGCGATGTCGTATGCAGACATGGGCATTGCTGGATTCGACTCGATGAACACACTGGTAGGCGTAGTCAAACGAGAGAGAGCAAAGCGTGGCAGACGACAGAAAGGGTGAGTGTCAGGGGCGGCAAGATCGCTGCACGCTCGGTGATCAGTGCCCAAAGTTCGGTCTGCTTGGTCGTGCGAGTCGTGATGGTGCTCGCAGAGTCAAAGGGTGTGGCGACCCTGTGGCACGGGGCAAACGGAATCGAGCGAAGGGTGATAGCAAAGCGAGACGAGCACGCAAGATGCTCGGCATCGCCGGTGCTAACACACGCCACGAAGAACTGTGGGGCGGTGCGCTGCGTGTTGAGATGAAGGCTGGTGCACAGATCGAGCCGATCGCCACACGATTCAGGGCTGCTCTCGCTCAGAGCGAAGCGGCTCGTGCTGTCGGCGACATCAGACCGTTCGTGCTGGTGGCGATGCCTGATGGTGAGAGCGATGGTCTCGCAGTCATGCGTCTGTCAGTGCTCTCTGACCTACTGATGATCATCAGAGAAACAGGGAATTTGTGAGCAGCAGCAAACCGTTCGACAGATCACACTATGACGCTGACGACTCTGCGAAGCATCTGGTGATCGACTGGCTACATCGCCGGAACTATGACGCATGGGTGAATGATGATCAGTACGGTGTCGATGTGATCGCTCAGCGTGGCACGCAGCAGTATCACATCGAAGTGGAAGTGAAACACGCATGGTCCGGTCTGGCGTTCCCGTTCCCGACGCTGCACTACTCGGCACGCAAGATCAAGTTCGCTCGTGGCGATGTGCCGACCTACTTCACAACACTGAACGATGAGCGCACTCACATGCTCGTGGTGTCTGGTCGGCAGATACTCGATGCGCAGATCATCACGAAAGACACGATCTACACAGATGGCGAACAGTTTGTGTCGATACCGATAGCGTTTGCACGACTGAGAGCATTAGACAACTGATCGAGACCGAAGGGGGTCACGAGTGAGTATCAGGTTGATGACATGGGTATGGCAGAACTCGCCGTACAGCGGTGAGCGGCTGCTGCTGCATCTGGCTCTCGCTGACTATGCGAACGACGAAGGGGTGTGTTTCCCATCTCACGGAACACTGGCAAAGAAGGCACGATGCTCGAAAGGGTGGGTGGCACAGACGATCAAGCAGATGATCGCCGACCATCTGATCGAGATCGTCGAGCCGGCTGGTCAGGGTCGTGGCAAGGTGGGCAGATACCGGCTGCTGATAGGTGACACTCAGTGTGACCTATCCGAGCCGTTAGATCACAGTGTGGCAGCAGTTAGGTCACACTCTGATGGGTCTGTGTCCTATTTACTGAACCGTCAAGAAACAAACACACAGTTCGACACTCTCTGGTCTCACTATCCACGCAAGACAGCAAAGGGTGCGGCAAGACGATCGTTCGATCGCCTGATGAGCCGAGATGATGCACCGGTGCTCGATGATCTG
>Ga0208644_1003934_pt1 | contig 11346 bp, 31 predicted proteins | sample VirMetDEL_Nov_18_FD_184517 | JGI IMG/M metagenome (GOLD analysis project Ga0208644, IMG submission 184517) | Aqueous microbial communities from the Delaware River and Bay under freshwater to marine salinity gradient to study organic matter... | ecosystem: Environmental > Aquatic > Marine >... | reverse complement strand
AATAATTGAAGGCTGTAGGGATGATAATGGTTGGGATCGTAAAACAGCTGAATCATGGTTAGTGGAGGTTTGTATTAGGAATAATAAAGGTGAAAATAAAGAAAATAAATTCACATCATTTTTATTAATTCAACAAGTAACTAAACAAGGTGAGTTTGTAGGATCAAATAAATTAAAACATATGACTGATGCCTTATTAGAAATGAGACGTGAATCTGAACGTGAAGGGGGAAATACATTTATGAGATTTGATAAGAATAGGAACGGTAATGCTAATAATAAATTATCATATATTTTATCAAATAATAAAATTGAATATGGGATAATTGTAAATGCTTAAAATAAAAATTATGGACGAAGATAAAATAATAAAACAAATAATAGCTAGTAACACTAATTTTCACCCAAACATTGCAAATAGTGATCTAGATTTAGATGATAAATTAACATTACAGTTTTTACTTGAGACTGATTTTAATAATGACTTTAAAGCCTTAGTTAAAGATATGATGGCTTATGCTGTGGAAGAAGAACATTATGAATTAGCTGCTGTAATTAGAGATTTTTTAAACAAATAAAAATGACAGAAAAAGAATTACAATTATTGGGGTTTCAAAGAGAACATATGGATGAAGATGATGATTATTATTATTATCTTGATATTGTAAATGGGTTAGGATTAATATCTTGCACAAGTTTTGAAGGACAAGAAAAAGAATGGTATGTTGAGATCTTCAATACAGAACCATCAATTCGATTTACTGAATTTGGTGAGGTGCAGGCACTAATCAATTTGTTAGAAAGTAGAATAGTAAAAAAATAATCATGAATGAATCAAAACTTCTTGAATTAGATAATAGTGAAACATCTAAAGAATTAATAAAAGCTATAGATAATTTGCCATATTGGTATAAAATGGTATTTAAACTAAGAGCTATTGAAGGACTCCCTCATACCAAAGTAGCTAAAAAATTAGACATAAGCGAAAGTAAATCTAGACGTTATTACAGTAAAGCTAAAATCAAATTAAAAACATTATTAAACAATCACATGAAAAAAGAAAAAAGTATTATTTGGAGTAAATGGGAAATCATTAAAGAAAAATCAAAATCAAAAAATTATGATTTAGAAGAATTAGATCATTTAACTTGTGATTTGATTACTCATTTAATGTTATTGACTGAAAGAGGTGTTAAATATGTAGATGGAATTTCAATTAATACTTATAAAGATAGAGTTTGGTGGGTTATAGAAAAAATAGGATTGTTACCTGAATATAGGGATGAAGATGAAGAAGATATTTTAGAAATGATTAAAGATGAATGGGAAAAAACAGAAAATGATTTTGATGTTGAAATAGATGATAGTAAATTTTATAAATGATTAAATTAGGACCCCTTTTTATAGGAATAATTTTTGGTTTTTTAGCTCAAATAATAACATTTTACCAATTACAAGGCTCTTTAAAATATGATTGGTTTAAAAATCATTATTGGTTAGTTGTTTTGATGGGGATTCCAATATCGATAATGTTTATGTTTTCTGTTAAGAATATGGTGATGGCGTTTGATGGTGAAATATGGCCATCACGTTTAATTGGTTTTAGTATTGGTGCTATTGTATTCACAATTTTAAGCTGGAGTTTATTTAATGAACCTATCACATTAAAAACTTTAATATGTTTAATTTTATCTTTAGGGATACTTTTAATACAACTTCTTTGGAAATAAAAAAGGAATATTTTAATTAAAACATCATTTGTATATTTAAGTATAAATTTAAAAATATGGAGATAATTAATTTAAAAAATAATATTTACCAAGTTATAAACATATCTGATAATTCAGTTTTATTTCAAGGTACATATGATGAATGTTTAGCTTATGAAGAAAACATATTGTATAAAATGTTTATGTCAATGAGTAATTTTTAATTAGAGGAATAAATTTATAAAAATAGATTTAGTATATTTAGAGTGTTAATTTAAAAAATAAAAGTTATGTTAGATTTAAGTAAAGATGATTTTTTGAAAATGGATGAAATTAAGCAACGTGCTAATTCAATTTTCACAGAAAATGCAGCACCAACTGTATCAAGTAAATTCACACATATTCCAACACATAGAGTGATTGAAGATATGGAACAATTAGGTTGGGGGGTTGTTGATGCTAAACAAGTTAAAGCTCGTAAGGGTCAAGGTTATCAAAAACATTTAGTTGTGTTTAGAAATCCTGATGTTGTAATTAATGGAGCTGATGGTGATGTAGTATTCCCACAAATTTTATTAACCAATTCAAATGATGGGAAAAATGCATTTACATTTACAGCTGGTTTATTTAGAATGGTTTGTGAGAATGGGTTAGTAATTTCAACACAAGAATTTGAAAATGTAAGGATTCGTCATATGGGTTATACATTTGAAGAGTTACAAGAACAAGTTCGAGCTATGGTTGAACAACTACCTTTAACTGTTGAGTCAATGAATAAAATGAAACAAATTCAATTAACAGAAGATCAAGCTAAAGAGTTAGCTAAGAAAGCACTTACAACTAGGTTCACTGAGGATCAGGTTAAAGTAATGAATTTTGATCTAGATGAGTTATTGAAACCAACTCGAGATGAAGATAAAGGTGATGATTTATGGAGTGTATTTAATGTTATTCAAGAGAAAATATTAGATGGTAGTTTTAACTACATGTCAGGAGCTCGAATTAGAAAAGCACGTAAAGTGAAAAACTTTAAACAAGATATGGATATTAATCAAAAATTATTCGCAATGGCAGCTGAATTTATAGCTGCCTAAATAAACCAAAGCTGCTTCATAACCAGCTTTTTTCCCACCTGATATTGCAAGTTATATCAGGTGGGTTTTTTAATTTAGGATAAAGATTATAAAAATTATTTTAGTATATTAAAAATAAAAGTTATGAGTGATCAAGGAGTAAATAGAGATAACATAAATGACATTATTAAAAAATGTCTTAAAAATGATAGAAAATCTCAAAAACTTCTATTTGATACTTATGCTGGTAGGTTGATGGCGGTTAGTTATCGTTATATGGGGAATGAAGATGAAGCAAATGAAGTATTACAAGAAGGTTTTATTAAAATATTTTCTAAATTACATACATATCGTCCATCAAGTGATGATTTTAATATATTTTATTGGATGAAAAAAGTTATTGTTAATACAGCACTTGATAAACTTAGACAACGAAAAATAAAAAGAAAAATAACATTAAGTGATCAAGATGATGTATTTAAAACTATTGATCATGATGAGATATTTGATTTTGAATTACCAGAACGGGATAAAAAAACAGCTGAAATATTAATGAATGCTATTGCTAAATTATCCCCCATGTATAAAATGGTGTTTAATATGTATGTTATTGAAGATTATTCACATATTGAAATTGCTAATAAATTAGGTATTAGTGAAGGTACATCTAAATCAAATTTATTTAAAGCCAAAGCTAATTTGAAAAAAGCATTAAAAAATAAAATAGAATTCCTATATTAAACTTAAAACAACATTATGTCAGGAGGAGCTTTTAATTACGACCAATACAAAATTAGTTATATTGCAGATGAAATTGAACAATATATTAGAGATAATGGTCGAGAAAAAACCAAACGTGAATTAGATGAAGAAAAATGGAGAGACTCAGATTGGTATGAAAAATACCCTGAAGATAAATTCCATTATAAACATCAAGATGAAATTATTGAGGTGTTTAAAGAAGCAGTGAAAGCACTTCGAGTCGCTCAAATATATGCTCATAGAATTGATTGGTATATAAGTGGAGATGATGGTGAAGAATCATTTATAGAACGATTAAAAGAAGATTTAAATAAATTAGAAAATGGGTCTGAATAGAATAACACCGAGGGTTGAAGTAAATACTAATTTAAAAAATATGATTGGAAAAACATTAATTACTAATTTATTTCCAACTTTTAGGGGTGAATTACTTTATATTCAAGATGGTAAATGTTATTTTAAATTATTAGAAAATAAAGATTATCCAAAATATAATATGTGTGCTGGGCAAACAGAATGGTTAAATGAAAAAATAGTAGTAACAGCTAAATTTGAAAAAGATGAAAGCATTTAAAACAGTAGTAGATAAAAAAATGAATTATGATGGATTTACAATAACATTCACTAATAAAAATACTATCAGTGTAATGTTTGGGTCATACACATATTCAGATAATGGTGAAACAACTGCTGAAGTAGCAGCATGGGACAAAGACGGTCTTTGGATGGTGTTTCAAAATAAAAAATGGATTACTCTTGAGTCCGGAACTGAAGTAATGCCTCGTCAAACACCTGAACAGGTAATTGAAATGATGAGTGAATTAAGTAAACTTTAATAAATATTTATTGATATGAAATTAACAGAAATACTTAAGTCAATACAAATAGAACAGCCTTATTTGTATCACGCGACATATAAACCATTACTTAAAAAAATAAAAGAAAAAGGTTTAGATACAAGTGATAGTAAAAAAGCATGGGATGACTCAATACCTGGTTATGTTTATTTAGCTAAAGACCCTGATGTAGCAGCAAGCTATGCTGAATCATCAGAAATGGTATCTGATACGTGGTTGGATCAAATTATAGTTTTGACAATTGATGCTACTCAATTAGATAATGACAAACTATTTATAGACCAAAATGTTCAAGATAATGAAGGTGATACAATTGAATATCGAGGAATTATCCCATTTTCAGCAATTATTAAAGTAGAGGAATATTTTTAGTAAAATATCTTTTGTATATTTAAAGTATAATTTTAAAAAATAAATAGGTTATGGAAAATTTAAATGAACAAGAACAAATTAAAGACCCAAATCAACTTGATTTATTTGCAGGTATATTGTTAACACCTGAGCAACAAAAACAGGTTGATAATTATATTATCAATCAAGAAGCAAACATTTCACGTTTAGAAAATGAAAATCGACGAATTGAAAATTTGCTCGTTGAGGCAGGATTTATCAAAGGTGTTCATTTCAAAAATGATTTCAAATCATTTACTGATACACGTACTGTAACATTAGGTTATAGTTACAATCAAACACAATTTGAAGTTGAAGTTACAGCAAAGTTCTATACAGGTGGGGTTAGTTTGTTAGGTAAACGTTTTGATACAACCACTAAAGAATTAAAAAACGCTTCATTTTCATTTGATGTTCAACGAGATAAAATACAATCATGGACTGTTCAAGATCAATCTCGTTATGTTAAACCAAAAACATTATTAACCAAATTGTTGGAACACAATGAAAAGGAAAAACAACGATTCGAGGAATACAATAAATCAACTGCATTATTAAATGCTACTCTCAACAAATACAAAACATTATACCCATCAGCTACAGTTACAAGTGGACGTGATTATGCAAAGTATTATGGTTCGTTTGATGTAGTTAAGGTTGAATTTGAATCAGGTAGTTTTATTGAATTTCGAATTGACCCATACAATGATAGAGATGTTATGTTCAAGAAAAAAGATGTTGAGTATGAAATATTAAGTTCAGATGAATTACTCGAACTATTTTCAAAACAAGCAAAAAAGGAAGGCTCTAATTAAAGAGCCTTTTGTATATTTAAGTAAATTAAAAAATAAAGGTTATGATAAACGAACAAAAATGCTGGCAACTAATTAAAGATGCTCAGTGGAAATCAGATCACAGCTATAATAGAATTTCAAGTGAATGGTCTAAATTGCCTAGTGATGAATTTAAAGTATTAAAAGATTTCATCCATGGAAAAGCAAAAGAATTAGGAAATAAATACCATGATGCTTGGCTAGGTAATGACGGCGGATCAGGAATTGACGCAAGTGATGATAGTTGGAGTGATTTAAGGTATGATGTAATTGGCCGTGGAGAAGAATTTTATAACTCAATTACAGTTGATAAATTGAGAGAAATGGCTGATGGCTATGATTATGAAGAAAGTTTTAGTTATTGTTTACAATTATAATATTAAAAAGGAAGCTCTCGATTAAGAGAGCTTTCGTATATTTAAGTAAATTAAAAAATAAAGGTTATGAAAGAAACATTAGTAGAAAAATTAGTTAAGCATTACAGAACAAGTGGTTGTGATAGATACGGCCAATTAAGTTGCATATCAGCAAGGCAAATAGCTAAAACTGATGAGGAAATGGCGGTATTAAAAGAAGTTGTAAATGTAAATTTAGTTGGTTACCAATATGGTACATATGAAGGTATATTTCCATGGGGTTCATTTAAGGACAGTAATGTAGAACAGATGTGTAAAGAAGCATTCGCTCAAAACCCATCAAGAAATAATGGTAATCATTGGTAATTAATTAAAAATAAAAGTTATGAAGGTAGGAGATAAAATACAATTTCAAATTGGAGAAGAAATATTCCAAGATGTAATTACTTACATTGATATTAATAAAGTAGAAGGAGAAAAATTTGATCTAACTATGATTGTAATTAATGGCAAATTTATCTTAGTAAAATGATGGAAACTTATTCACCTTGGGACGACCCCCAATTATCAGATGGGGATATGTCAATTAAAAAAGAAAATAGTATATTTAAAGAAAAAAAGAAAGTTATGAAATTTGATTTTGAAAAAGGTAAAGAACAATTATTAACCTGGATGGATAATGAATTTGATTGCTCATATGGTTATTCACTCCAGTACATTAAGGAATTGAGCACTATGGCTGATATCCAAAACGAAGTAGAATCGTTTCGTCGATTTGAAGAGAGTTGGATTAACAAAACAATAGCTATTAAAAAAGCCACAACAATGAGAGAAGTGTTTGAAGCATTGAAAGACACTGCTGTTGAAGATGATGATAATTTTATTATTGAACTCTTTACAACTGAACAATGAGAAAATCAGCAAAACAGCAAGTAGAGGAAATAGAATTTGCTCGATTTGAAATATACATGACGCTATTTCTTTTAGACTTAGGAATAGAGTTAGCAAAATAGTATTCGTATATTTAAATAAATAAAAAATAAAATTATGGGAAGTGTTATAGATTATATTGAATGTCCAAATTGTAAAACAGAAGCATATAGTGACTTTTATTACAAAACAGGAGAAGAATATGTAAACTGCAATAACTGTGGTTACCATTACTCAGCTACTATTATTAATAGAGATAAACACCTAAATGAATTAACAGAAGATGATTGGGAAATAAATGAGTTAAAAGACCCATACGGAGCATATCGAATTAAATTTTATGACTCTGAAGGTTTTGCATGCGGTTCATTAGAGGGTGAAGGGCATTTTAATGGGTTTAAATTACAATGTGAAAAAGATGATACAATTGAGTATTGCACAGTGAGTCGTTTTGTAGATGGTGAAATTAAAGTAGAAATAATAATTGACAACGGACCAAAAACCGATTCAGCAGGATTTACAGCTGAAGATAGGGAATAGTTTTTATAAAATTAATTTAGTATATTTAAAGAAAAAAAGTTATGAATGAACAATTAATTAATAAACTAAAAGAAATAACAGGTGTATCATTTGTATCTGTTACTTATATTAATCAACAAAATGAAAAACATCAAACATTATTCAATGTTGGAGTTGATTATCAAAGAGCAAAACAGAAAGATATTGAGTTTTTAAAACAATTAGATGTCACTACAATGAGTAGTGATTTAGATAATGAATTATTAGAAACAGCTAGGATTGCTTTATTAGATAGTTTTATTAAACCATCTAAAAACCGTTCTGAAGGAATATCTAATGCTTATACTCATTTAGGTCATGGTTTAAAAATTCATAATGAAACTCAAACTGTATATGTTTATGGAATGAAAGTACATAAGCGAATAATTGAAGAAGGTGATAAACAAGAAGATACTAGAGGTGAATTGACTAAAGCTAAAGATGCTATTAGATCATTACTTAAATCAACTCAATATAGACAATTTAAAATTGAGAGTTCATTACAGTATAAAATCTCTGGTGATACAATTATATTTGAATAATGGATGAAGAAGAAAGAATGGAAGTGATTTTGACTGCTAAAACTCCTGATGAGTTAAAAATCAAAATAAAAAGATATTATTACTCATACTCAGAGAAAATATATGAAACAATTGTTAAAAACACTTATGAGGAAGAAGGTATATTTAAAGCTTTAATTAATAGGATAAAGTAAAATAAAAATTAATTAGTATATTTAGAGAAAATTAAAAATAAAGGTTATGAGTAAATTTAATCAATTATGTGTTTGGCCAGGAACAGTAATGGGCGAAAGCACACCACAAGATTTAATAGATTTCTTTCAGGAAAATTTTAATGCTAGGATTCAATTTGAACAAGAAGTAATTACTAACCCTGATTTAGATGAGAATGGTAATAGAGTGGAAGGTACAGGTGGTAGACATGACTTGTTCTTTTACGTTCATGATGATGATGTAGCTTCATTTGCTGTACCTAGATTAATGGCAGGTATTCGTTGGTGGGAAGATGTTGTTAGTTATAATGATAATTCTCATTTATACTCAACAGAGATACTTGAAAAATATCCCATTAATTGGTAATTAAGGGATAATTTTTATTAAAATCAATTTAGTATATTTAAGTATAAATTTAAAAAGATAAAGGTTATGAAGAAATTAGAACAAAATCAAGTAGGGGAAACAACATGGGGATCTAGTTTAAAAGGTTATATTAAAACTACATACCCAAGATTAATCAAAGCATTTGGAGAACCAACATATCCAGAAACATCAGGAGATAATAAAGTACAAAAAGAATGGGTTATTGAATATGAAGGAAATGTATTCACAATATATGATTGGAAAACATTTGACCCAGAATATACTATGAATGAGTTAGATGAATTTCATGTTGGAGGAAAAACTTATGCAGGAGATTTTATTGAGGCTTTAGAACGATTAGTTTAATTAAAGGAATAAATTTATAAGAATAAACTTAGTATATTTAAGTATTAATTTAAAAAAATAAAGGTTATGAAAAAAGCAGAATTAGTATCACAATTAGAAACAGCAAAAGCATTATCATCACAGGTTGATATTGATAAAGTAATTGAACTCATCAATAAATTAGATGATGTTAAAACAGTAACAACATTAAGTGAGGAATTAATTGATGAATTATCAAATGAAATTGAACGTTGTTTAGATAGTAATAATTATGATGATTTAGTTGATAAGGATAGTGCTGAATTTTCAATTGGTTATGGTAACACAATTGAATTAGACAGTATTGGGATTAATGTATATGAGGTTATGAGTCATATCAATGGGGTATTGAGTCAATTTGAAATTGAAGAAGAGGATGAATGTGGTCCTAGCGAGGAAGAAGTAATGCAATCTGTTAATGAAGGGTTAGGTTTAGATAATAGTGGTGATGAATAAACTCAATAAATAAATAATAAAAAGGAAGGCTCTCATTAGAGAGCCTTTTGTATATTTAAATAAATTAAAAAGATAAAAGTTATGCATATAATTAAAGTAACATCATTACAAAATAAAAAACCTATTTATATAAACATAAATGTAATAGGTCATTTTTATGAAGTAGAAGAAGAAATGAAATATGGACGTGTTGAGAAAGAAAAACATACTGTTATAGGAGCAACAACACATAATAATGGTGGATTCAGAGTAACAGAAAGTGCAAAGGAAATAGCTCAACAAATAATAAACGCAGGATATGGTTTAGCAAATATAGTTAAAGAAAAAAGATAAATTATGTTAAAAGAAGCAATTATATTATTAAATGAATTTGGATTAATTGATGGAAATTCATTACCAGATTCAACACCAGGGCATCAATATCATTTTAGAAGTTGTACCCCAAATCTTATTATCTCAACACATCAATCTAAGAAACCAATCATGGATGTTCTTAAAAGTAATGGGTACAAAGTTAAAGCAACAGGAATAATGTTAAAAATTAGTAAATAACAAAACAATGAAAAACGAAAAAGAACTAAGAGCAGAATGGGAGAAATGGAACCGAGAAGCACACCCAGAAGATCAAATGTCATTCACCGATTATTTAGATGAAATAGGTGTTGATTGGAGAAGTGAAAGTGAGGATGAATATTATTAAAATCAATTTAGTATATTTAAGTAAATAAAAAAGATAAAGGTTATGAGTAAATATAGAGAATTGATAATGAACCCACCAAAATTAACTATTAAAGAAGGGGCTAGAGAAGTAATATTTAAAACAATATCATGTATGTGTGATAATGTTCATTATTTAAGATTTAAGAAAAATGAAGAGGGTGATTTTAAACTAGATGGAATGGGGTTTGCAGTATCAAATTGGCAAATGAAACATCCCAAACATGAAATTGAATGGGAAGCAGATGAAAATATGTGGGGTGGAGTCATAGCAATGATTAACTCAGGAACCGAAGCAATTGAATCAGTAACAAGTAGATAAGGATAAAGATTATTAAAATCAATTTAGTATATTTAAGTAAATAAAAAAAAAGTTATGAAGAAAAAATATTGGGTAACAGATCAAGGCATATTAATGTCATCATCAGGAAATATGGGTATTTCAAATGGAACACAAATATCTCAAAGCAAATACTATAAATTGTTAAAGGAACAAAAACGTATGTCTAGGGAATTAGACGAGAATGGAATTACAATGGATAGTAAAGGTAATTTATTCTTTAAAGGAATAAAATAGATAAAAGTTGTTTAGTATATTCAAGTATAAATTTAAAAAGATAAAGGTTATGAGTGAATTAGAAAAACAAGTAATAGTGGATTTGTTAAAGACAGTAATTGCGGATGCAGATGAAATGTTTAAAACAAAATCACAATCGGACGCTTACATTATTGGTTCGTTACAAGGCGCAATTAAAGCAGTTATTAACCATTTAGAAAAATAATTATGAATTACACAGCAAAACAAATCGATAAAATGTCAATTGAAGAAATTGAAGAACTAGCATACACATTAACAACTGAAGAATTAAATAAATGGTCTGGAAATGGTTATAGTGGAACTAGTTATGTTGAGATAATTAAAAATAGAAAAAAATAGTTATGGGAACATTTAGATTTGAAACAGAAGTAGAACAAACAATTGTAATGGAGTATTTCATTGAAGCAGATACATTAGAGGAAGCACTTGAACAATTACAAACTGGAGAATATAGAGACAAAGGTACCATATTAAGAGAAAATATCCATTGGGAAACAGAGATAATCACTGAAGAAGAAGAGTGGTGAGGAATAAATTGATAGAGAAATAGATAGTATATTCAGTGTATAATAAAAAAAGAAAAAGATTATGTATAGTTTAGATTGTGATTATTTTGTAGAGGA
>Ga0208644_1003933_pt1 | contig 11347 bp, 12 predicted proteins | sample VirMetDEL_Nov_18_FD_184517 | JGI IMG/M metagenome (GOLD analysis project Ga0208644, IMG submission 184517) | Aqueous microbial communities from the Delaware River and Bay under freshwater to marine salinity gradient to study organic matter... | ecosystem: Environmental > Aquatic > Marine >... | reverse complement strand
TCGTTCCAGTTGTCAACACCAATTACAACCTTCTCTTTAAGTCGTTCAAGCTTAGGAGTTAGAAGTTTCTTCTTGATGTATTTTATTGTTTCAAAATCCATTACTTACGTTTGATCAAATCTGTAGCTTTAAGTCCGTACACGCTCGCTATGACACCCACGAAAATTGTCTGATACCAAAACGGTAATTGTGAGAAATATTCAAAGAATAACTGCATTTTTTCCATGGCTGCTGGATCATCTGAGAATACTGCCCATGATAATAATGCTATCGGCGCCGAGAGTAAAAGTAAAATAAATTCGTCCTTCCAGTCCGATTGTCTTGCTTCTAATAATTTGCCCTGGTACTCCGCTTGTCCGTTAGCCATCTTCTCAGCGTGACGCATTTGCGCATCTGCCATTAACATCTTAGTTTTTTGTCTGTTTTGATATACGTGAGCTCCTGCTTTGGCTGCTAATTTAAGTGCACTAAACCACATTAGTAAATCTTCGCTTTCTTAACTTTACCTTTTAATACTTTACCAGATCCTCTAACTAATCCACCTTCTTTGTATTCAAAGTCAAAAGTTTTAGGTTGAACTTTCATTAATGGAATAGGAACAGTGCTTGTTGATGCAACTTTAGTTGGAAGAATAATTGGTTGTTGTCCTCCATCACCACCGTCTCTTGTAGGAGTAAAATCATTTTTAGTTTTTTTATCTCTACTCCAATAAGGCGTAGCATCCATTCTATTTAATATACCACGTCGGACAGCGAACCCAGAACCAGGAACAATCATGTTAGCTCCTGCTCCAGCTAGTCCAGCTGCTATTTGTGAACTAACTTTTGTTGAAGGACTAATAGTTTCTCTTGCTGTTTTTCTTTGAGCAGCTAAATTTTGTCTTCCCTGTGATGATATTGGTTTTGAATCTTTAAATTGTGCTGAAGGATCACGTCCTCCTCCTCTTTCTACTCCACCTGCTGGTGAAGCTCCTCCTGGAGTGTCAGCTCTACCCCCTTGATAGCCTCCACCACCTCTAAATTTAGCAACTTTTAATTTTATACCTTGTGATGCAGGGCCTTTTTTAGGTGGAGGGCCAGATTTTTCTCCTAATCCGCCATTTTTCTTTTTTTCAACACCTTTAATCTTGCCTTTGTTCATAGATGCATAAAAAACTTGCTCTCCACGCTTAGATCCATACTGATCTTTCATAGATTTCATAATTTTTTTACCTTTCTTGTTTAGGGGCACGATCTTTCTCCTGTTCTAGCTTCTCTTCTTGTAATTCTACTCTCTTTTTACCTAATTCTTCGTTCAAATTCAACTTGTCTTCGGCTAAAGTCTGTTGTGCACTAAATTTATTAGCTTCAAATTCCATTTTTTGAGCTTCTTCTTGTGCTTTTCTGTTAATATCCATTGCTCTTAGGTCTAATTCTCTCTGTTTTAGAGCTAAAAGTGGATCTTGGTTCTGTTGAGCATTGAATTGTTGCTCCATTGCTACTAATTCTTGAACTCTTTGAGCAATTCTTTGTGCAACAGCGTTGTCAAACTCGATAGTAAACGCTTCTTCATCAGTAGATTGCAGTTCTGCCATTCTTGGATCTTGATTAAACATCTGTAATATCTCTTGTTTAACCTGTAATGACACGTGTTCCATTAAATGACCTTGAAGTAATCCATAAATTTGCGGATTTACTTGAACCATTCTCGATGTCATGAATGCCATATGTGCTTGAATGTGTGCTTCATGATCCTGTTGAGGAAATGCTTTTGGTATTACCATCTGTAATGCACCTGTATTTTCAATTGCAGGGTCTAAAGGTTTTGGAGGTTCAGGTGGTGGTTTTAAAATACCATTGATATTTTTAACTCCTAAAGCTTGGTACATTCTTTTGTATGCTTCATGAATGTCATGCATTTGAGGATTGGATTGAGCAAGTTGTAACTCAGCTTGTGCAACCTGTATTCTTTGTGTCATAGAATAAATATCAGGGTCTGCTACTGGTATTACATCGACTCTATCATCAAAGTCAGCTTGTTTAATAAATCTATTTCCACCTACAACATCATATGGATATTCTGGTGGTAGATAGTCAGCAAATACTTGCGCTAACATCTTAAATTCTTGTCTCATTGCATAATAACATCTTTTGTGAATAGCTGACATAACCTTCGACCCCCGCTCAAGGATCGCCATTGTAGTCCCAACAGGTGATTGTGCATTCATGTCAGAGACTTTCATATCAGCAATAGATGCAAATCTTCGTCCAGACTCAACACAGAAATTTAATAATTGAAATAAAGTTTGATCTGGGCCTTTGAATGGTAAAAATTGAAACTGGTCTTTAATGTTTCCGCCAGGAGCATCTACATCTCTAAACTCGCCTGGTTGTAATGGTTCAGCATCATCTCTAATTCTTAAACCTCTAGACTTAAATCCAGCAGGTAGATTCGATAATGTTCCTGCATCAAGTAATTGTCTTAGTGCAGAAGTTGCAGTTCTCGATAAACCACCAATCATATGAATTAAACCAAAACCATAGAATCCAAGTCCTGGTAAAAACTTATAATGCACAAAGAAATTTTTTCTTTGTTTCATCGGATCATTTTCTTTATAGTTTCTATAAATAGATAAAACTTTTCTAGAGTCTTCATCAATAGTAACTATGTAAGGAACTTTGATTCCATCTTGGTCTTCATAACCAGGTATATCTAAGTTCGTATGAACCTCAATTAAATTATATAACCCTCCACGATCCCGTCCATCATTTGTGGACACGCCCTCCAGCTCATAAACTTTTTCTTGAACTTTGTTTTGTTTATAAACTGGTTTCGGAAGTTCTATATCTCTATAGAACCCAGAAACTTGTAATTTTCTTAAATCATTTTCTGATGTTTGAATAATTTGTGTAATTCTACTTGCATCAGATAAATCAGATGCATTGTATGGGACTACTAAATCTTCTGCTTTAATAAATTTAGAAGAAGCTCTGTTTAATACTGGATCAAAATAAACTTTTTTAAATGTAGACCCTGTTAGTGGAAGGATGAATAACATTTGATCCATGTCAGGTGTATACTCTTCCATCTTGTTCATAAGCATGTAGTTCATGTAATCTTTAACTCTAGATGCTTGATCTATTTTTTCATCAGTCTGTGCACCGATGACTTCAGTTCTGACTGGTCCGTCTGAAGGGACTAATTCTTTTATTGCTTGTGCTTGAAACTGTGTTGCTGATTCTGCTAGCAGTGGATGAGTTACACCCGCAGCACCTAAGAATGGTCTAGTTGGAGATTCATATTTGAATCCTAATAAGTCTAAACCTTTAATGTATGTGTCTACCCATTCTTGTCTTGATCTTTTGTCTTGTTCATAATCTGATACTAAATCAGATCCAAGTCTAGCTAGGGTCTGGTCATCTAATCTTTCTGCTAAGTTAGCATAAAAGGATTCTTCTTGAACTTCTTCAGGAACTTCACCTGCAATTACATTTTCATCTTCATCAAGTACCGTATCTACATCTTCAGGAATAGATCCTGTACCTTGTTCTTCGATTTCTAATTCTTCTCTGTTTTCTAAATCTTCTCTTGACATTAATACACCTTAAATTTCTTTTTTCTTGCTAGCCCTTGACCCTTACAAGCCATACCACCTTTTTTCATTCTTAGTCCATATTTTTCTTTTTGACCTTCTAAGCCTTTTCCAACTTGACTTGCTTTACTAGTTTCTTCTTGAACCATACCAGAAACATTTGGTGACATTGTATAAGTTTGTAATAATTTATCAATCATTAAAATAATGGTGCGAAGTTAGATCTATCTACTTCTACCAATCCTCCTAATTTATATCCCTTCATTTTTCCTTTTGAAGATCCTTGTAAATCTATTACTATACTTTGAACGAAATTTCTAGGATCATCCCCATCCATTTCCACTTTTTCTAAATTGCTTCTATAGTCAATATTGTCATAAAACTCTTCCATTTCGTATTTTTTCTTAAATGCATACATAGGAACATTTTTATCTGTATTGAATATTTTGTAAGGTTTTTGGGGGTCTGAGTGATATACTTTTCTAGTTATTACTTTAGCTCCTATTTCTTTTGCAACATCTTGCATAGCTTTAGGCACCACTGCAGTTCCTTTTAGTTCCCCTGTTTTATAGTCTCGATATTTACCAAATCCTTCTCCTTTAGCGTTTGTAAAAATTTTACCTGACTCAGAAAATTTCTGTAGATCAGCAGGTAGTTTATCTCCACCTAGTCCATAGAACTGTTCAATCTTCTGTTTGTTATTAATACCTAATTGAAAGAAATCAGCTGGAGCTAATGCAATATATCTTTTGTTATTTTTTCTTGCATCACTGACTAACGATTTAATATTTGCTTTGACCCAAGTATTTTCGTTACCCATTGGAAAGTAGTCATAGCTTCTATTTTCAAAATCATACATAGCTCTATTACCTGAACTATAATCATTTGGTCTAGATTCTCCTGGTCTTGCAGGTGCTCTTTGTAATTCAGCTTCTTTAATTTTTAATTGTTTATTTAATTCACCTAATCTATCAAACTCAGGTGGAGACAATGGTCGATCCATAGCAATCTTATTGTATTCTTGAATCTCATCTAATAAATCTTGGACTTCTCGTTTTTTAATGTTAGAGGATAATTTTCTACCATATGGATTTCGTCTAGCCATTATTTTAGGATCTATATTAGTGTCTCCTGCTTTAAATTGTTTAAAATGTCTAGATCCTTCTTTTGCTAACGTTTGATGAGGGTCAGATTGTAATTCAACCATGAAGTATGTATCTCCATAATTGTCTACTCCTCTAGTGTCGTATCGAACAAAAGTCACTGCATTCGGTTCATTAAAGTGTACCGACCATACTTTTTTAGGATCAGAGTTACCTGGAATAGATTCATCTAAGAATAAAACTTTTTCTCTGTAATCATATCCACCACCAGGAAAAGTTCCTTTGTGTCTTGGTGCAGTAGTTGCTCCTACTCCTCGTTCTGCAATTTCAATTGCTTTATCATATTCATCAATCAAACTTCGTACCATTAACTTTTCATTATCATTAAAAGTATCTAATGTTTCATTTAATCGTCTTCTAGTTTGTTTTAAAGAATTTACATTGTTTTGATTAGTAGATAGTCTTGCTGCTAAATCATTAAAGATCATTCGGTCTCCAGCTAAAGCTTCAGTGATTGCAGTAATGTTAGACCGTGCTGCAACATCAGACATCTCAGTTGATTTTCTTAAAATCATAGAGTCTACATCTTTACTTAGTTTAGCAAACGTTGGATAAGTATTTAATACTTCTTCAGTATTGATTGGATAATTATAATCTTTTATTTTTAATCTATATGTTGGATTAGTTTCTAATGCTGCTAATATTTCACCTTTAGTAATTTTTGTATTAGGATTATCTTGTGCTATTCTAAATATGTCTCCACCAATTGCTTCGTCTCCTTTAAACATCACAAGACCAGAATCAGATAATTCTTCAGCTTTGATCCCTTTATTTCTTAATCCTTTTAAAAACCCTAACCACTGTTGTGCAGTTGCAACTTCATTTCCTGATTTACTTATTTCATCAAATGCAGCAGATCCTAAATACGATCTAGTGGTATTGTCTTGGTTCGCTTTTAACCCTTTACCAAATGTTAATGGTTCTTTTGGAATCGTTAATGCTTTAGAGGAGTTTGCTGCAACTTTAGTATTATAGTTGTCTTGGTTAATTAACATTTGTTTTGCAGATTCTGCTCTAGCAATTACTGGTTCCATAGCTGAAGCTTGTCTTAGCGCAGGGTTAGTTGCTACGTTAGTAAAGGCTTGTCTTTGTTCTTCAGGAATTGCCATATACTCTCTGTAGTTGGTTGCAAAGTTTTCTGGTCTTCGTCTATACTCAGGTAGGTTCGCAACGAAGTAATTAAAACCTGGATCTTCTTCAGCTATTCTTCTAATGTTTTGTACTGCTGCTGTTGATACATCGTTAAGCTCACTTGTTGGTAATGGTTCCAGCGTCCGCGGGCCACGTTTCGGCATCAGTGATCGAATTCCTTTTTGAGCTCCTCTAAATACAGGGCCTACTAATGGTGTCATACCCGCTACTCCAAGAGCAGTTAATCCTAAATACCCTATTGCTTCAATCGGAGTCATGTCTTCATAACCCTCTTCACCTCTAGCAGCTTTTGCTAAAGTCTCAGCGTCTTGGAGTGCATACTTATAGGACTGCGCTTCACCGACCACGGGCGTCACATCTCTAGCAATACCATAAGCTACATTTTGAAAATTCTTTTTAGCTTTTTCTAATTTTTCAGGGTCTAGATTTGCAACTTCATCGTCTCTTAAAATCGGTGAATAATCGGCCATTTAATTCTCATGTGTAATATTTATATTCTTGAGGCATTCTTACTTCGTCTGTAGGCTCATAATCAAAATCAGCCGAAATAAAATTACCTTCCCTATATCTTAACACAGCTTGTGTGGTACTGTCCACGAGGTCGTCGTGATCTCCATGAGGAAATGCTGCGCATTCTTCAATGACTTCATGAGCAAATTGCTTTCCTTCTGGGTAAAATACCATACCTGAAGCAAAGACTGGAGACACTGCATTCACCCTAGATACTTTATCCTTTCCTCGACCAGGGACAAAATCTTGTACTGGGATTCCTGTTCTTCGTAATTCTTGAATGAGCGGTAGTCCGCTGGCCTTTGCTTCAACCACACAGGCTTCGGGTTTCCAATAAGTGTATTGTTCGGTGGCCACTGCTTTTAATTCAGGAAAGTCCCAACGACCTTTGAGTGCATCCAGTAACATCAAACACGGTGGAGAATCTTCAGTCGGTCTAAATACGCCCCAAGTAGTTATTGCACTATAGTCCGCAGAATCTTTTTTTGAAAAAGCAGTATCGAGTGATTGAATGACAAATTCTAGTTGTGGAATGCCACCCGACCACGGTCTCCAATATTCACGTTTGATGATGGCACCTTCTTCTGAAGTTGGGTTTTGCATGTACTGTGCATTCCAACGTTGAGGAGGTATAGATGCTTTAACAGATTCTAATTCTTCTTTCTTCCAATACTCAGGCCATACAGGTTCTCCGTCGTCCAGGATCGCTGGAAACTCGACCACCTCCCACTGATCAGCGCCAGGGTTTGCTTGTGCTTTAAGAAGTCTTCCTGTTAGATCGTCAGTCGCCCATCTAGTCATTACGACCACGATTGCCCCACCAGGTTGTAAACGTTGACGTGGCCCTGATACATACCAATCATAAGTTTTCTCCATAGCAGAATCTGACATAACATTTTGTTCGGTATGAGGGTCGTCAATTATTAATATATCTGCACCCCTACCCGTTATGGCACCACCTACACCAGCCGCAAAATATTCACCCCCGTCTGAGGTCTCCCAACGACCTGCAGCTTTACTATCCTGTTGGAGTCCCATGTTGTTAAAAATTTTTTTATATTCGGTACTGTCAACTAAGTTTCTTACTTTTCGACCGAACCTTTGTGAGAGTTCCGCATTGTGAGAAACCTGCATGATTTTTGCTTTGGGTCGGAGTCCCATTATCCAGGAAGGAAACAAGAAAGATGCAAACTCAGATTTAGTATGTCTCGGTGGCATATTGATTATGAGTCTCTTGATCTTGCCTTCAGCAACCTTAGTCAATTTGTCGGCAATTATTTGATGGTGCCCCCACCTAGAAGGTTCATCTGCTTCTCTACAAATAAAATCTGGCCAAACTTGTTTAACAAAGAAAAGGAATTCTGTTCTGGCTTTCAGTATCTTTTTTGCATCTAGAAGTTGTTTTACCTTAATTAACTTCTCTTTTGGTAATAAATCTAAATCCATAAGTATTTTCTGCTTACTATTTCTGTTTATCTTTGCATTTATCTCTCTTGTCAAGTTACATTCGCAAAATCTGGGGGGTGTAGGGGTGTAAAAATTAGGTTTTGAGATTGCCGAACTAAAGAGATACTAGTTGAGATCGTGAGATGGTGAACGCGTGGCCGATTAATCGGCCACGCATTAGTGATTAGTTAGGTCGCGTCATTGTAGTAGTGTCGCGAACAATCCCGAATTTCTCAGCAAGATTACCCGCAAGGCCAACCGCGAACTCTCTAATCTTATCGTCATTTTGATTTCTCAAAAAGAACTCAAAGATTTGTTGATCAAGAAAACCCGCAACAAGTTGCCAATCAATCGTGCTCTCTTTTTTATTCTTTAAGATATCAACGAACTGTTTTAATTCAGCAACGATTTGATCATTACTTTTTTCACTTTGAGATATAATCTCATTCATTTTTATTAGTGCTTTTGTCATAATGAATTATACCTCTTTGATTGAGTAAGTCCAGTTTGTTCTTACATTCTTTCTAGAGAATTTTCTAAACAATTCTGGATATTGTTTTTGAAAGTTTTTACTATCAAACATATTATACTCACTTGTATCTTTTGCGATTTGATAGAAAGTGCCTTTCTTAATTAAACTCAAACCAACTAGATTTTGATTAACACTTTTAGTGCTATGTTGATCAAATAATAAAATCAATTCTGGTTTTATTATTCTAGTCCAATCACTAGTTAATTGAGATTTATTATCTAACAATTCACAACTATTTATAATTAGTTGTTCTTGTTTTCTTGAAAACACATTCGGTGCTTTCTTATTTGCTTTTGTCATATTACTACCTTTCATTTATTAGTTTATAACAATAAAGAATTTATATTATCCCATGAGCATATCAAGTCTTTTTTTTAACTTTTTTCATTTTTTATTTTAACCCCACAGATGAGCCATTAGCCCAACAACCCCCAACCACAGCGACAGGACATTTGAACTAAATAATTTCGCGGTACCGCGAAACTCCTGAACTCTATTTATCTCCTTATCTCCGCAAATTTTTTTGCGGGAATTGGGAAATGGGAAAACATCTACCAGCTCAGCTTCGCTGCGGACCGTACCACATCCATTAGCTTTTACTTTGTCATCTGAACTCCTTTCTTTCAATGGGAAATGGGAAACCACCTGCTTCCTGTACGCTGCTGGTACGGCGGTCCCCAGAGACTGCTTGTTATATTTTCTTCCAATTAGGCCTCGAGTGTTGGGATGGGAAACGGGATCTAAATGAATATCGCGATGATCATCAGGCCCACGGCCACCCGACCCCAGTCCGAGCGTAACATAAATAAACCGAACAATAAAATAAACCACTGCATGCATATTACTCCTCCTCTTCTCTCTCTGCTAATATTCTATGAGCTGCCTGCTCACACGCCCACCAGGCCAGCATGTTTTTCAATTGAGTCATGGACCCAACGTCCTTAGCGCCATTGAATTGGGAAATGTGTTTTAGAATGCATCCACTGCCCATGTCATTGGACTCTTGGTAGAGCTGATCCCAAATCTCCTGCTCATGTTCTTCATAGAATTTAACAGTGTCAACATAATAGATGAGCGACGGGATTAACCCGCCGCTGCACCCGTGCTCTGCTACTTCTTTGATTGTGAACAGTTCGGCTTTCTCGCCTTCTATCAAAAATTTTTGTATACTCATACTTTAGCCACCTTCCATGTGATACCATCGGCATCTGTTTTGTATTTAAATTTATCGCCGAGCTTATATTGGATTACATTGAAGGGCTCGTTCTCTAGAATGCCAATGCCATTTTTCTGATCACCTTTGAAGATTCTACACCACATCTTCTCATCACCTCTCTTGGCATCTTTAAACCAGACATACACCATACTTCTCCCCCATTTGGGATTCTTCTCAAATTTTTTAATGCTGAAGTAGGCTTCTTTTCCATGCTCCTTACATGAAAACATTATATTGTTTTTTTCTGCGTGTTGTTGTTTTTCTTTTGTCATCGTTTCTCTCCTTTTGTTTATCTCCCATGTACATAAGATGATTCACTTCAAATGTCAATACCCTAAATAAAAAAATTTTTGACATACCTGCTCCTGAAAATTTTTCCAGTCTCGGTCCTGCGTACCAGTCCTGATCCGTAGTTCACGAACCACCGACCATTCTGTGAAACGGGGTGTGGGAAATGGGAGATGGGGCATATAGGTTTCGCCATAAACACCGAGCGACTAGTCTTCTAACTACGGTGGGAAGCTTTTTCTCTACGCCCCAGATGACGGTAGCCCAACGGACAAACAGGAGCTAACAAGTTTGAGATGATTGAGCTACCATGACCACATATATATTATCCCACGACAATGTCAAGAACTTTTTTACCAGCTTCTACGCTGCTGGGTCCGCATCCCTGATCCTTTCTTCCTGCTTTTCTGAACGAAACGCTAATGGGCGTTGGGAAATGGGAACTAAATGGTGAGCTTCACCTGAGTCTCGGTACCAGCTGCAGAGAAGGGTCGATGGTCAATGGTCAAAGAATGGTGAATTTGCAGTGGGAAATGGGAGATGGGAACTAAACGCTGCTGGATCGCGGTCCCTGATGCAGCTCAGAGTCAATGATGGTGATTAACAATTGTCCGTAGTCAACGGGAAACGGGAAAGTGGCAAATGGGATGGGGGTCGACGGCTCATGGATCATGGCCGATGTCCACTGGTACAGTTTCAAAGCTCTCTCCTTGAGGGCCTTTTGCAAGATAAAAACACGTCCTCCTGCAAGTCCACGCCTGATAATCCACGACTTTTGATACTTAGATAGTCCAAGCGCTGTACCCGAACTTACCTTTAGCTCTAACCAAAAATCTACACCATTGAAACAGCCGTTAACGTCTGGAACTCCTAGCCCTACGTCGGTTTCTATTCTTTGAAAATGTACGCTTGGCAACGCTTTTCTTATTTCTTGAAACAGTTTTGACTCTTGTTTTCTCATCGGTTTTATCTCCTAAATTTATGTTCTTTTGAATGTAAGGTAAGAACCATTTATTATCCCTAATTATCTGTGATAGGGTATTGGTCAAATTATTAACTACAAGCTCTTCGTCTTTCTCTACAGCCAAGCAATTACCCTCTGAATTTAAACCAGAATGATACACCGCAGCATGCATAACTTCATGCAACAGCGAGTTTGCCATAGATCTAGATGACTGAGTTTTATCTAATTCAATTGTATTTTTTACAGAATCGTACTCGCCGAAACAATGATTGTCGTTATCATTAGAAGGTGAAATAATATTAATTTTAACATCTTCGTAGTTAACCCTTATTTTCTTTTTTAGTGTGGACACTAACAGCTCCTACATTAGTTGATATCAAATGCGAGTTATGTACTCTATGAAATGCGTCCCAGAAGTCTTTTTCAGTCTTCCACCGAATTATCTTCTTCGGCTTCAAGCTCAAGGATTTTGCTGTTTGGTATTTCATCACGTAACTCATTTATC
>Ga0208644_1003927_pt1 | contig 11354 bp, 7 predicted proteins | sample VirMetDEL_Nov_18_FD_184517 | JGI IMG/M metagenome (GOLD analysis project Ga0208644, IMG submission 184517) | Aqueous microbial communities from the Delaware River and Bay under freshwater to marine salinity gradient to study organic matter... | ecosystem: Environmental > Aquatic > Marine >... | reverse complement strand
TCTCTGAGGAGACATATGAGAAGCTTGCTAAAGCAGGACTCCCGAAGGAGTTAGTCGATAGCTATGCAGCTGGTCAACAGGCTTTGTTACAATCTGAAGAAGGAGAAATAAAGAGTGTAGCTAACGGACAGTTTGACGCTATGGCTGAGTGGGCTAACGATAATTTACAACAGGAGGAGATCGATGCATTTGATGATATTGTTCCTACGGGAACTAAAGAACAAGCTAAGTTCGCAGTTAAATCTCTTTATGATAGATATACACAAGCTAATGGTTCCTCACCTCGATTGGTGCAAGGAGCTGTTACTGGTGGTTCTACTATGCCTTTTAAGTCAATGCAAGAACTAGCCCGTGCTCAGTCTGATCCTCGATACAAGTCAGGAGACAAAGCTTATCACGAAGAGATTGACAGAAGACTTTCTGTAAGTAGACTGTAAGGTAATTCATAAAGATATGTGTGTGTGACGCCTTGGACTTCCAAACTTTTTCCCCTGTGCTTTTTGGTTTGCATAGGTTTTTTCACTGGATGTTCCAAGGCGTCCTTCTATCCGGGCATAGGAGCTACAAGTGGTGCTGCTGTTGGTAGCATCGGTGGCCCTGCTACTGCTGCTGGTGGTGCTGCCATTGGATGGGGAGTAGGAGAAGTATCTAAATACATGGAAGAAAACCAACATTTAACAGCACAAGTTCAAGCTTTGAGTGAGGGAGATGTACAGCAATTAGTAAAGAATCAGCTCGATGAATCAATGGATAACGGCTTCTTTGACGGCTTACTCACTGAATTTTATGGCTTGCTAAAGGTGTGCCTTGTGGGTGTAGTCTTATGGAATGTCATACCGATCATATATACGAGGTACGTTCACAAGAAGGCAAAGGGTTAAGTTCCAATTGCAAAGATACCGCAGGATTTATAAAGCGTTGAGCAACAAAGATAAAGCAGTAGTATTGACAACTCTGTGTTTTATCACTTTACTAATAGTAATAATTTTATAGACAACTAGCGACGATTAGTTCCTCGACCTACTGCGGTAGACAATCCTGTGTTAACGAAAGAAGTGAAAGTCACCCAAACAAATACATTAACAAATAACTTAAACATAGGAGATTATATATTATGGCAGGAGAAGGTATAACAGATCCCAGTCGTGTAGGTCTTAGAGGTGCCGGAGCAGGATTACTTGCAGGTACTGATAACAATGAGTTGTTCCTCAAAAAGTTCAGCGGAGAAATTCTGCAAAGCTTTGAAGAGTCTAACATCTTTAAACCACTACACACTATTCGTACAATTGAGTCAGGTAAATCCGCTCAGTTCCCAGTAACAGGTATTGCTTCGGCTAACTACCACACACCCGGTGAGAACATCGCTGAGGAAGGTGGAGCAACAAGCAAGTACCTTAGTGACATCAAGAAAACAGAACGTGTTATCACTATTGATGATATGTTAGTAGCTTCTACTTTCTTGGCTAACATCGACGACATGAAGAACCACTACGACATCCGCAGCGTTTACGCTAACGAGTTGGGTAAGGCTCTTGCAAAACGTTTCGATGAAGCTCTTGCTAAAGTATTCATTGCTGCTGCTCGTTCCGACGCTAACTTGTCTGGTCGTCCAGCTGGTGGTATTCTTGACGTTTCCGCTAACGCATTCGTAGCTCTCGGAGCAGCTAATACTGATGTTACAGACCCAACAGGTGCTGAGTTAGTTGCTGCTTTGTTTAGTGCTGCTCAAAAGCTTGACGAGAATGACGTTCCTAGTGACGGTCGCTTCTGCGTATTGCGTCCACAAGAGTACTACAAGTTAATCACTGGCGGTGCTGGTGCGTTGGCTATCTCTACTTCCGCAGTCAATAAAGACGTCGGAGGTGTAGGAAGCATCGCTTCTGGATCGATCCCACAAGTTGCAGGTATTACTATCTACAAATCCAACCACATCCCTTCCACTGATTTATCAGCTGTTGCTACTGGTGACGGAGCTGCTGCTAATGATGTTTTCGGTGCAGGCGGAAGCGGGTACAACGGTAACTTCACCAACACACTTGGTATTGTTTCTCACAGTGCTGCTGTTGGAACCGTTAAACTGCTTGATCTCGCTACCGAATCCGAGTATCAGATCGAGCGTCAAGGTACGCTTTTCGTAGCTAAGTACGCTATGGGTCACGGAATCCTCCGTCCTGAGTGTGCTATCGAGCTTCTGAAGTAACCACTCTCTCTCGGTGCTGGGGAGGTCTGCGATTCGTTCCGCTCCCCTCTACCGAGAACTCTTTCTTTTTTTTTGATTTAAAGCTATGGCACTGACTACTAAATTAAACGCTGTTAACACAATGATCTCCGTTATAGGAGAAGCTCCAGTAAATACATTAGGAGGTACAAGCGTACCAGTAACAGTTGTCCAAGCAGAAACCGTATTAGACGAAACAAACAAAGCTATCCAATCAGAAGGGTGGCATTTCAATACGGAACATAACTATGTGTTAACTCCTGACGCAGGTACTAGTAAGATAAACCTGCCGAGTAACACACTAAGGGTAGACTTAGACCCACAAATTTATACAGACTCAGACCCTGTGCAGCGTGGACTTACATTGTATGACCGCAAGAAGCACACGGATGTCTGGTCTAAGGAGGTTAAAGCCTCCATTACTTTCGAGTTGGACTTTACAGATTTACCTGAGCAGTTCCGACATTACATTACTGTTAAAGCAGCCCGTATCTTTTCCAACCGCTTCTTAGGCAGTAGGGAGATAGAAGGCTTTGCTTTGAGAGATGAGATAGAAGCTAAAGCTAGAGCAGTCGATAGTGACGCTGAAGCTTCTGACAGAACTATATTCGACAACTACAGCGTACTTCGAGTGCTAGACAGATAAACGATGCCGTTACTCGTAACAAGTGTACCGAACCTTGTCCAAGGCATATCGCAACAGCCTGACAACTTAAGGTATCCCGGTCAAAGTGATGAGCAGATAAATGCTTGGTCTACTGTTGTTGAGGGTTTGGTGAAGAGACCGCCTACTGAGTATGTAAAGAAGACAGAGAATAGAGTAGACACAGATAACGACCTGTTTACTCATTTTGTTAAGAGAGATGAGTCGAATAAGTATGTAGTAGCTGTCTCTCTGAATGGTGCTAATGTAAGTCTTGGTGTGTTAAATACAGAGGATGGAGTAAGGATTCCTGTCTCTGCTACTGCTACTGCTGCTAGTTACCTAAGCGGTATAACAAATCCTAGAGAAGACTTAAAAGCACTGACAGTAGCTGACTATACATTCCTTGTTAATAAGAAGAAGGTAGTCGCTAAAAGCACAGAAGAAGCTACTTACTCTAGAGTGCCTCCCAAAGAAGGTTTGATTGTTGTTAAGTTAGGAGACTACGAAAAGAACTACAGCGTCTTTATTAATAACACCTTAGTACCCTATGATAGTACCGTCTTTCCGGCAGGTCACGGTGGTCACGATCCTTCTGGTAATGGAGGTGTTGGTGCTGCTTCTTATCAATCTGGAGCAGGTTCTACTAGCGGTTATAACGCAGACACTACACATATAGCTCAGGATTTAAAGGATTTAATAGAGTCTTACATAACAGTAAACTCTACAGCTACCACTCAATCTGTACAAAACGTAGGCATATCTGGCGGGTTTGGTTTACCTTACGCTCCTATTAGAGACGCTGCTACAGTTTCACCAGTAAACATAAATCAATACAGTTACAAGATTGAATTTACTTTAACTCAAGGAGTAACAGGGACGGGAGCTAAAGGATACATTACTACAGCTTTAGACGGTTCGGTTACAAGTTCAGGACTCACACAGCAAGGCACAGGTTACGACGCTAACGCAGTATCTACTTTAGAGTTGCAGATATACAGAGGGCAGTGGCGTTTTATTAATCCTATGTTAGGCACAAACTGGATGGGTTGGGAGTTATTCCAAACGGTTACAGCTGCAAACGCAAGTAACTTTGGCTATACCTTTCCTACTTTAGGCACGGTAGTAATACCTAATACCGCAGGGTCTACTTATGAAGTAGATGTACGAGAGAGTGTTATCCGTTTAAAGTCTGTAAGGTATGTAGTTCACAATACTGTTTTTTATTCTTTAATTAAAGAACACACAGCTGCTGCTAGTAGTGAGCCGGGCGTGGGAAGTGACTGGACAGAGTATTGGGTAGAAGCACCCGCATCTGTTACAGCTGCTCAAGCGTGGGCTACAGGCTCTCTTTACAATCTTTCTGATTTTGGTTTACGAACTTCAGACGGCTTATCAGACCAAGGGTTGGGTGTCGTTTATAAAGAGGTTAATAATATAACGGAACTACCTACTGTTTGTTATAACAATTTTAAAGTTAAAATAATAGGAGATGCGGAGTTAGCCCAAGACGACTACTATGTAAGGTTTAAAACTAAAGACGGTGAAGATTTCGGAACAGGCACTTGGGTTGAGACCGTAGGATGGTGGAATGATGGAAGCTCGACAGTAGTGCAGGAGGCTTTACAGAACGCTTTTGATCCTACCACTATGCCTATTACTTTAAAGCCTGTGTTTGGTGATCCTACAGCTGTGCCACCGGAAGACCCTACAAAAGTTGTAAGTTTTAAACTACAGACACCAAACGAAGACACAACAGAAGCACCTAGGTGGGCAGCAAGAAGTGCAGGAGATAATTATACCAACCCATTCCCTTCTTTTGTAGGCAGAACCATTAACGATGTCTTCTTCTTTAAGAACCGCTTAGGCTTTCTAACTGACAGTAACATTATCTTCAGTGAGGCCGATGAGTACTTTAACTTTTTCCGTACTACTACTCAGCAGTTACTTGACTCTGCCCCTATAGATGTAGGACTCAGTCACACAAAAGTAGCACAACTGCAACACGCTCTACCTTTCCAAGAGAAGCTTATGTTATTTAGTAGGCAGTCTCAGTTTGTGTTGAGAGGTGCTGACTTGTTAACTCCTAAGACTGTAAGTATATCACCCGTTACAGAGTACGATATATCAGACAATATAGACCCTGTTGCTCTAGGTAACTACATATACTTCCCATTTAAGCGTGAAGCGTTTGAGGGGATGTATGAATACTTTGTTGATAACAATACTGAGGTGTTTGAAGCTAATGAGATAACAGCACAAGTGCCTAAGCTTATACCTTCTAACATTACACATCTCGTAGGTACAGCTTCTGAGAACATGATCGTAGCTAAGTCTAGCGATGACGATTACACACTGTTTGTTTACAAGTACTACTGGCAGAATAAGGAGAAGATACAAAGTGCTTGGATGAAGTTTACATACAGCCGTAAGATACGAGGCTTTGACTTTATAGACTCCGACTTGTTGTTACTGACAGAGGACACAGAAGGATTACACTTAGAGAAAGCTACAATGGAGAACGGACTTGTTGATGACGGTCTGTCTTATAAGTTGTACCTTGATAGTAGGATTGATAGTAGCGACTTAACTGCTACCTACGACGCTGCTACTAAGACTACTACGATTAGCGGCTTTCCTTATGATCCGGGTCTTACTTGGGATAACATTACTCAGACATGGGAGAATTTCGGTGTGCCTTTCGGCATAAACCACGGTATACAGATATACACAAAAGGTGGTACACTTAAAGAGTTTACGAGAACATCAGCTACAGCAGGTACAGTAAGCGGTGATCTATCTTCTACTCCGTTCTTTGCAGGTATCCCGTACAATATGTTGTACAGGTTCTCCAATCAGATACTGAAGCAACCAACAGAGCGAGGAGGACGAAGTGCTTCTGACTACACCTTTCAAACGATTCGTAACGCTAGTATTGAATACGCAGATACTGGACACTTTACTGTGGAAGTTACACCACGATTTAGAGATACATACACGTACCCCTACAACCCAGCGTTACTTGCTTCTATCTCCACTCTTAACGACTTCACACCTGAGAGCGGACACTTTAAATTTGCAGTACAAGCTCAACCTAATGAAGTAACCATTGAGATAAAAAGTGATTCAGCCTTGCCTTGTAAGCTAGTAGCTGCAGAGTTTGAATCTATGGTTATACCGAGGAGTAAGAGATATGGAAGTTAAAGTAGAACAAGCACAGCCTGATATGGATGCCTTTGACTTGTACGACGACATGAGGGAGGAAGACATGATTGAATGTATCGGTCTTATGCACCACCCTAAAGATGCAGTTGTTGAGTCCTTTGTATCGTCTTGTAAGTGTTACAGTGTGAGAAGCGAGGACGGATTACACTGCTGCTTTGGTGTTAGTCCTAGAGAGAACAATGTAGGAGTTGTGTGGTTGCTTGGTACTAGGCAGTTACCTAAGATTCGAAAGTATTTTTTAAAGCACTCTAAGCAATATGTTGAGGAGTTAATGGAAGGCTTTGACTACTTAACAAATGTTATAATGAAGACCAACTACCTTAGTTATCGGTGGTTGCAGTGGTTGGGTGCTGAGTTTAACGATTGCCAACTAGATGGTTATCAGTCATTTATATTAAGGAGTAAGTAACGATATGTGTAGCCCAACTTTAGCAATAGCAGGTTTATCGGCAGCAGCTGGCGTGGGACAGTCTGTGGCTGGATACATAGGTGCTAGTAGACAAGCTAAACAACAAGCAGCTTATCAAGCACAATCGATTGCTATGGCACAGCGAAAAGCTGCTATGCAGAAAACAGTTGCTAAGATGGAAAGACAGCAGCAGGTGGAAGCAGTAGCCCAAGAAAAAGGTAAGGTTGCTAAGAGAGGAAAAGAAGCACGAGCGACAGCTACGGTAGCAGCAGGTGAGGCTGGTGTATCAGGTCTTTCAGTACAAGCTTTAATGGATGATTATATCAGACAACAAGGAGGACAAGTGGCTGCACTTACTTCGCAAGATAAACTTTATGCATTGCGTCATGGCTTAAATCTTGAGCAAATAGCTTTAGCTTCACAACAAGAAATCATGGGATTAGACAGGCCTATAGATAAACCTAGTAAGTTAGGGTTAGGATTAGGTATATTAAGTTCGGGGTTGAGTGCTTATGGTACTTACAAAGGTTTAGAAGCTGCTGCTCGCCCTGCTACTATACAAACTAGTATGGGTACATCTTCTTATATGCCGGATACAGATCAATATTCTTTACCTGCACGATCCCCTCTTATGATAGGAAGACCCTAATGGCTAAACAACGAGTACAAGTACAAGGTTTAGGAGAAGCTCCTACAGTTCAACCTGTAGACCTCCCCGGCTTTCAATATGGAAGAACACAGAAGCAAGCAGGTACTAATAACTTGTTAAAACTTGCAGGAAACCTTGAGCAGTTTGGTAAAATAACAAGAGGTTACGCTAGTCTTGTACAGCAGGAGTCAGCTAGAGATCAACAGCTACAACAAGCACAAGCCATACAACAACAAGAAGTTCAGCGGGAGCAAGAGAAGTTCGATCAGGTGTTATTGAAGCAGCACTTGAATACAGTAACGCTTCCTAGTTTACAGCAGCAAGCAGAAGCCTTAGTAGATGTACAGAAGCATACGAAGAGGGAACAAGCATCACAAGCTATTGATGAAGTAATCAGTAAAGAATGGGAATCGTTGAGTGAAGCTTTAGGTGGAGATGTGGCGGATAGCTTGGCTTCTAAAGCTTTGTGGAACTCAGTTGTTCCTGGAGTAAAAGCAAAGTTAATGTCTCAGTATGAGAAGAACAGGGAAAAATTTGTATCTGATACAATTGGTAATGAGATTGGCGTTTATTTAGAGCCTATATTAAATCGATATGATGAAGTATCTGAGCAATATGTTATCGATGAAGGCGGCATTAAAAACGCTGTTAAAATATTCGATGCTAGATTAGCTGAATACTTACCTAATTTAACTAAACCAGAACGCAGTCAATTTTTGGTCGATAGGTTCGCTATTAAATTAAATGGCCTATATGAACAACAAAGATTTACGGATGCTGCTCGTATGTCCTCAGTTTTAAAAAGCGTAGAGTTAAACGGTTACCCTATATTTAAAACAACAGCTGCTGAAGCTGAACTCAATAAAATAGACGGTAAAGTAAATAGAGCTATACAAACTTACTCTGATAAAAAAGATACTAGAAGAATAGATGTATATACAAACACTGTTTCTGAGGTAATTAAAGGGTTAATGCAAATAAAATCTAGGGATCAATTAGAAGCCAACCCTGTACTTAAAGAGGAGATAATGGAATCGTTTTCTTTTCAAGGATTAGGAAACGGAAAGGCATTAACACAAGAGGTTAAAGAAGCTGCTATTGATTATATATTTGATGAAGCACAACCGGGTTTAACTGTGCAGAAGTTTAGATTGAAATTAAAAGAGTTAGCGAGGCTTGGCGGAGAACCATCTAGAGATCATTTGATGAGAGGTATGGATGAGATAAATAAAAAAGTTAAAGAAGCTTTGGAGACTCCGTTCGATCCTGTTGTATTAGATAAAGAAACGAAAAGAGATATTATTGAAAACGACCAATATGGATTAAGAAAACAAAAACAACTCAATCCAAAATTATCTCTTTACGAATTTAGAAGAGATCATCCCATAAAATTTGAAGAGTTCCCTGAACTGAGAAAGGAATTTGCTGAGTTAGATAAAGGTAGTTATGTGTACGATTTAAATTCATTCAAGCAAGCTAAAGATATTATTGATAATAAGTTATCTCAGGTGGACGCATCTATAATAGACTCAAAGGAAATAACAGATTCCAACGAGAAAAATATGATTAAATCTTTAAGAGAGGCTTATGTCACATCTATTCTTAGTGATGTTCAAGAAAAGCTTATAGAGAAAGGTAAACTTCCTGAAGTTATTGAGGCAGATAATCAAGACAGGGAAATAAGAAGCGAATTAGAACAGATTCTAGGGACTCAAGCTGAACGATACAAAGCTCAAACCGAAACTATTTTAGATTTAAAAACACAATTCGGTAAACCTTTTACTACGGAAGAAGCTAGCGTAGAATTAGATACGGAAGTTAAACTCAGAAAGACTCGTAAAAAAAGAGAAGCAGAGCTAGTCGAGTTTAAATCGTTACAAAAACCTAAAATAATTTCTAAGAAAGTAGGTAAGCGTTCTGTTTCAGTTCCTGAAGTCATAGGCTATGATGTTATTAAACAAGATAGACAAAAAATGATGGAGGGTGGTTCTCAAACTAGAAGTCACTTAAGGATGTCGCTTGCTAAGTACGGTTTTCAAAGTTGGAATCCTACAGAGTCTGTACCTATGCTCGACCAAGCTAAACTTAGTTTTAGAGATGTTAGGTTAGTAGGTAGTTACGCAGAGTTATCTAAAGTGATGGATAGATGGATTCCTGTTATGTATAAAGATATAGGTTACATCGAACAAGATGACGGTGCTTTTATTCAAGGAGACGTAGAACCTTTGACTGAAGATGAAATTAAAATTAGAGAAGAATATCAATCTTTTGGTTTAGTTCCGTTAAATGAAGACGATATAATTAAAAACGTATTAGACGGACCTGAAGGTTTTGAGGAATCCCAGATAAGCAAGCTTAGATGACCGAAGAAGAATATCGAAAGTACAAGGAGGAAAGAAGAAAGAAATTGGGGATCGCAGCTATCCCCGAAATTCAAACCCCAGATGTCCCCGAAGTTCCAGAATATACAATAACATCTGAAGCTAATCCTGAAGTACCTCAAGAAGTAATAGATGCGTATGCACAAGCTCAAGGTGAAATAGAAGAGGGAAGTTATATAACAGGAACGCTTTTAGGTGTAGGTGGAGAATTAGGTTTAGGTATAGGTTTATCTAGGCAACTACACAAAAGTCAAAAGTATTTGAAATGGGCTAATGGTGCAAGGCGTGTAGCTGTGGCTGGTATTGTTACTCCTGAACCTTCTTCTACAGTTACTGGTCTTGTGGGACTTGCTGCAACTGAAGCTGTTATATGGGGATTTTCAAACTTTGTAGGCCAATCGATACGACAAAGTTTAGGCTTGCAGGATGAGTATTCAGTTGGGGAAGGCATCGCTGCATCCGTATTCGGTGTGGGTCTTGTTACTAAAGCTGCTGATAAAGTTTTCAGATTAGGTCCCGGTATAGGTTCAGCCAATGCTTGGAAAGGGCAAACTGCTTTAGTTAACGGTGTTGAAACTTTTATAAGTGGCAGTGCGTTAGGTATAGCTGAATCTGCATTGCGTCAAGAAATTGAAGCACAGATGAACGGTAAAGAGCGTAACACTTATGACTATCTGTTTTCTGGTGTAGCTGGTGGAACTTTCAATACTTTGTTTTCGGTGTGGGGACGCACGGGTAAATGGGGGCGAGAGCAAGCTAACGAAGCTGCCAATAACGCCAAGAAACGTTTACTTAAAGATAAAGCTGATCTAATTACTAAACAAAACAAACTAGCAGGTCGAGCTGGAGCGGCAGCCAGGCGTAAGATTCAAGGAGATATAAACGAGATTGATCAAGCTGTAGAAGTTATAGATGATGGTTTGAAAGAAATAAAAGGTGCTGACGAAACTCTTACGAAACAAGAACAAGAACCAGTAGCTGATGATATACCTGAAGTCAAAATCGAGGAAGAGGCTCCTATATTAGAAGCAGAAGATATAGTTGAAATTAAAAAACAAGATGAGGAAGTTGTAACATCTAAGGATTTAGAGGAGGAAGCAACGCAAGTTAGAGAAGCAGAGGAAGGAGTTGTCGAAGAACCTACTAAGCTAGAAGAACAACCGGATGTTGTAGAAGAAGAAGCACAGCCTAGATTTGTGGATGACGAAAGGGAAGAAGCTTTTGACGCATTGGTACGGCAGACTGAAACATATGGTTTTGTTAACATAGCAGATAACAGAAGGATGGGGCGTATATCTCAAAGGTTATACGAAAGAAGTAATAGAAACTTTGAGGTATTCTCTAAAAGATTACGGGAAGATATTACTGATGTTGATACAATTCAGCAGTTTCTCAATGAAGTAAAGTTCTTACGTAAACTAAATAGAGAGGTACGTTATCCTATTGAGTTAGCAGCTGGTGGAGGTGTTCAGGCTTTTCGTGGAGACTCTGATAAGTATGCGTGGAGGAATCAAAAAGCTAGTTACGCTAACCAAATAGAAGATGCAGCATACGCTAAGTTGGAAGCTGATTTAGAGATAGCAATAGGTAAAGGAACATTATCTGAAGATGCTGACCTACTCAAGCAACACAACGACTATGTAGAAGTTGACGAACCAAAGGTCGCACCTAAAGACGAAGCTGACTTAGAGATTGATGACGCTTTGATGGAGGCTCCGGTTTCTAAGGAAGTAGATGTTGAAACTAAACCTGCTAAGGAAGTAAAACAAAACTTAGGTAAGCGTAAGAAGAAGCTCCAAGAAAGGTTGGAAGAATTACAACAACGCTTC
>Ga0208644_1003926_pt1 | contig 11356 bp, 10 predicted proteins | sample VirMetDEL_Nov_18_FD_184517 | JGI IMG/M metagenome (GOLD analysis project Ga0208644, IMG submission 184517) | Aqueous microbial communities from the Delaware River and Bay under freshwater to marine salinity gradient to study organic matter... | ecosystem: Environmental > Aquatic > Marine >... | reverse complement strand
GATTGTCATCATTCCTTTTAATGCTATGTATGTAAAACGTCTATTTTCACCCAGCGTGCATCTACAGCTACTGATGTATGGCTAGAGGCTCCCCGGCCAAAGTTGCTTCTCAAGTCTCCCAAAGCACATAACGCTACTCAAAATACGTCATCTCTCACCTTACGTTTGTGCCTTACACTCTTTGGCAATCTTCAGCATTCAACGGTCATCTACTGCTGGAATTAATTGAATAACTAACTGGATAACAAGGGCAGGTGGAAGGATGGATGTCTATTGCTTGCTGGTGTCGCCCTGCGGGCTATATATACAACAGTATTCCTTATGAGTGACTTACGCTTTGATTGGCATCCATCTCTTTCATCTCCCTTGATAGATGAGCGTCTTGAGTTGCTTGTGCAGGAAGCACTGAAGGACTACAAAAGCGGTAGTGGCATACAGCCTAGAGCCACATATGAAGCGTCCTACCGTGCCATTGGTAAACACCTGATATCTGCCTTGTACTGTGCGTATCACGCTAAAGAGCGTGTATCGCTGCCTTTGCGATCAAGTGCCTATGGGATGAGTAAGTTAGGAAGGATTCAATACTCCTTTAGGGACACAAGTAAGGTTCGTGAAGCACTAGTTAATCTAGGGTGGTTGTCTGTTGAAGAAGAAGGCACTCAAGGGAAGTACACATTAGTTGCAGCTTCAGGTGATCTAGCTCGCGCTTTTGAGGAATGGGGCTTACGTTGGATGCTTCCGGAGTTACTGCCAGAACAAGCCTGTGTGAGCCTGAAGGATGTCAAAAGAGACACTGAAGGCAGACCTATACGTTCAGGAAGGAAGAAACAGACTTCTAAAGTTGAGCTAGAGGTACCAGAGTCGCCTCTGGTGGCTCAACACAGGTCTAACCTGACCTACATCAACAACAAGCTAAGACAGCACTGTATCTCTTTGGACTTGAGCAACGAGCATCTCATGCAGCTACAGAAGGAGATGTCTCAAGGTAAGCCTAACGACCCACAAGGCGCTTATAGCTCTATTCAATTGCAGAACGTACAACTGACTAGGATCTTCTCTAGAGGCTCTATGGAGCTAGGCGGTAGGTTTTATAGAGGCTGGTTCCAATCAATACCCAGTAAACACAGACCACATATCAGGATAGACGGAAAGAAAACTATTGAAGTTGATTACTCTGGGATGTGCTTAAGAATCCTCTATGCCTTAGCGGAACAAGAGATGAGCCTAGAGGATGACCCTTACGATATTGGTCTAGAGAATTGGGAAGGTAGAGGTGACAAGAGAAGAAGTAACATCAAGAAGATCATTAATGCACTAATTAATGATGAAGATGATGTCTTTGTCATCCCAAAGAAAGCACTAAAGCTGCTTGAGGTTACTGAAGAACAGTTCAATTCATTACTGACTAAGAAACACCCACTGATAGCTGAACAACTAAACAGTGGTGTAGGCCTTAAGGCTCAATACATTGATAGTCAGATAGCTGAAGCAGTGATGTTAGAGCTAATGAGAGAAGACATTGTTGTGCTACCAGTGCATGACTCCTTCATCGTCCCTGCTGGTTATCAATCCGCCTTGGAGGCATCAATGAACTATCACTTTAAACAAATAACTGGTTCTAGCTCTATCGTTGAAGCAGAGCTAGTTAAGACTAATGAACACTTTGGTATGTCTTCTGGTGAGGTACTGGAATTACAGAATCAAGAGGGTGAGCCAGCAGGGATAGCTAATGGAACTGAGACTTGGGGAGCAGTTATTGGCAATCAACAAAGGATAATGAGTAAGTATCTAGCTTCTTGGGAACATTGGTTAGCTTCTGGTGGTCCTAGAGCTATTTCTTCATTAACGGAAACAACCTAGGTTTCGTCGGCAACATCAGTAGGAGAGAGTAGGTGACCATACCCCTCAGCTGCTTAGATACAGGCATGGGCAGACATTTTTAGGGGTTTGGGTGTTGTGTGCGACGCAGCCAGCACAATGCGTTGAGCCGGCACGTCAACAGGATTGAGTGTCCTTCATTTTTATTAATCGTCAGCAACCAGTTTTTGCTTGTAGAGCCTCGTAGCTACGAGTAGGTCACTGTTGTATTCAGCAATTGAAAGTATCTTCCCTTCCAAAAATTTGAATACAAAAACGTATTCATTGTTGTAGCGGCCATTGACTCCCTGTGCATCGCCCTCTGCCAACCAAACGACATCGTCACCCTGAGAAACGGACTTAACGAAATCGAACTTTGTAAACCCCTCTGGAACTAACTTAGCAATTATATTGTTTGACCAATTCCCGAAGAAACCTTCTTTGTCCTGCACTAAATTCGAAATTTGGGTTCTACCCTTGAACACAAACGTAAAGTCTTTGTGCGCTAGATTTCTCGCCGTCTCTGCGTCTCCAGATAGAAAAGCAGTAAAGAAAAGTTTAGCGTTAGCGGCGTTGCTGCCTGACTCTTCATGGTGGCCAGCAAACGCATGTGTTGAGATCAATAGGGCAAGAAAGGTCGTTACTAGTTTCATGTGAAATCCGGTTTTTTTAATTGTGCTGCAAGTATTACCGGCGGCTGCGGCGAATGCAATGCGAGGCAGGTGACCGTGCCCCCTAGCTACCTAGTTATAGGTTTGCGCTGACATCTTGGGGGGTTTGGGGTTTTGACTTCTTATAATTAGACACCTGAACAGAGAACCACCTTGACAAACACCCTGAAAACCTCTAAGCTCAGCACATAGCTTCTGAGACGTTAAAATCTCCACCGCTACCTTCCTATTACCCCACCCTTAAAACGCCTGTATGAGCTTCCTAGAGCGTCTCAGGGGCATGCTTGACCGTCATTTGTGGTAATTACCAATAGTTACGTGAAAGTGTGTGAGCCTACTCAGGTGCCTTTAGCTCAACTCAAGTAAACAACAACCAACGCTGGCAAGGCTTTGTGACTGAAGGAGACTTGAGAGACAGGAGCAAAGAGGCAGGTAAAACAGCGATTTCATGCTCTTTTATTTTTTAAAAATGCACTTTGATGTACGCAACCGGCAACTACAACAATAATAGCGACGCTAAAGCGGCCCCCGCCTGCTTCAAGCGAACGCACCTTGGTAAAAAGCCTTGGTAAAAACTAGGGGAAAATTGGTAAAATCCAGAACCCTAAACCCTTATGGAATAAGGGCTTGAGAGTAATGGTGGGTCGTCTGGGATTCGCCACTTTTGATCACAAAGCCTTGTATAGCTTAGCCTACGGTTGTTTGTTGGTAAAAACACTTGGTAAAATAGCCCTTGGAAGCGGCTATTTGAGTAACCATCCATGCCAAAGAATCTGCAAAAGATTGGTGACACCTACCATGCCTTGGTGATGGTACCCAAAGACGTTAGGCCAATAATTGGGCGTAGTAAGTTTATACGCTCAACAAAACACAAAAGCCTAAAAAATGCTCAGATAGCAGCAGCGCCTTGGGTAGCTGAGTGGTGGCAGCAGATACAACAGGCTAGGGAGAATCCCGACGCTGCTCTGGAGCGTATCGCTAAGCTAATGGTGCTGAAGGAAGATCAAGAGAAACACGGCGAGTACCACAGTTACGAGCATGAATATGTAGACGGTAAACCTACCGGCAGGAAGCGAGGTTGGACGGATGCAGAGCTAGCAATTGACTATTACCTAGATGGATTAGACCAGAACACCAAGCCTTCAGACGTAAAGAGAATGAAAGATCTGTACTACGGCTTGGAAGGCATACCACTGGGTTTGTTTATTGATAGCTGGCTGGACGATAACTATTCAAACAAGCCACACAAGACCATCCAAGAGGCTAGAACAGCAGTGAACAGGGTTATTGAGTATTTCCCTACGCTGGCTGATTTAACGATACGAAACAGAGATAAGTGGCTTAAGACTGAAACTAGAGCCGTCGCTAGTGTCCAGAAAACTATTGGTTTCGTGCGTAATTACTACAAGTGGCTAAAGCTCAACCAGCACGTAGGCGCTAGCGAGGCTAATCCTTTTGTAGCTGACGAAATAATGCTGAGCCAGAAACTGAAGGAGAAGGAAGAATACAAGCCCTTTGAGATGCTTGAGTTGATGGAAATAAAGCAAGCGGTTAGGGACATGGGAGACGAAAGACTCCTGAGATACATTGAGATAGCGCAGTGGACAGGTATGCGTTTGGCTGAGATAGCGCAGCTTAGCGGTAAGTCAATCATCACTAGGGACGGTGTTGAGTGCATTAGAGTAAAAGACGATGCGAAGACAAAGGCTGGTAGCGGGAGATTGATTCCTATAGCCAAGACGCTTGCTGGCAGGGTGTCGCTGAAAGAGCTTCCAGAACCACCGCCTCCAGTTCTAAATAAGAGAACAAAGAAGCTAGTGCCTTACGCTGGTGTTGATGTCGGTAAAAAATTTGGCCGTCTAAAGAAAAAGCTGGGCTACGGGCCACTGCATGTTTTCCATAGTATAAGGAAGACCTGCACTACTCATTTTGAGCAGGCTGAAGTCGCTGAAGGAATTACTGCAGATATTGTTGGGCATAAAAAACAGACAATGACATACGGGCTGTACTCAGGTGGTACTTCAGTGGAGCAGCGGAAGCAGGCAGTCGAGGCCATGGAGCAGCTAATGCTGCGCAGAGAAGCTGAAGCTAACGTGCTGCCCTTTAGTGGAGACAAGAAGTAGATGAGAAACTTTAGAAGTTTAGTGCTGGGGGTGGTGTTGGTGATCCTGTCCCCGCTTGGCTGGGGGGAAGATGTTTACTATTGCGTAGAGGAACACAGCGTAGAGCTTGCACCCACTGATTCAGGCGATGCGTATGAGTTAAACCGGTATAAACCGGAGACCTTTACTTTCAAATATGAACCAGATGCGAACAGGTTAGCGATTAAAGGCAGGACTTGGGGCGGCGACGAACTTTTTTATGTTGTTTGCCGCGATTGCTTTGCCAATACCGGCTCTTTTTGGGCTGGCGACCAGGATTCTTCGTTCGTTCTAAGAAATGGCAGGTTCAATTACGCCGCTGCATACTCTAGAGCGACGCGAATGAAGACCGGCACCTGCACCAAGTTCTAACAAGAGATAAACATGAGAAACATCATCGTAGGGTTACTTTTGTTGCTGATGAGTACTGTTGGTTGGGGTAATCTGTTGCCAGTCGACAATGGCAAAGTTGACGTCAAGGTATACTCGCCGCCAGAACTCATTGAACACTCGAAACCACGGTACCCAAGACAGGCTCTGTCTCGTGGCATCGAGGGCTGGGTCACGATGCAGTTAATGGTCGACACCAAAGGCAATACCTACGATATTGAGGTTGTAGACAGCAATGGAAACCGCTCTTTAGAACTCGCAGCTGTGCGCGCCGCAAAAAAATTTAAATACAAGCCTGCAGAATTCCAAGGCGAACCCATTGATGCTAGTGCCCTCTATCGCACTACTTTTGTGAGGAGAGATCATAAGTTTCTTTCGAAAACGTTCACAACGCTCTTTAACCAATTCCAAACAGCCGTGAAGGAAAGCCGTCAAAGCGACATGGAATTGTTGATCTCGAAACTTGATGAATTTGAGATAACCACGCTTTACGAAAGCACATTGGCTCAGCTGATGAAAGGCGTGTATGCAACAAGCATCGATGATTTGGAGGGTACTAGGCGAGCCTATGGGGCAGTTTTAGGCCTTAACGCAGATTTTAACTTTTTCACTGAAGAACAGGCTCGCTCATTTAGGCTAATCAGTCTGCAAGCACAAGTGGCGACGGGTCACGGAAGAGCAGCTCTGAATACATGGAGTAAGCTTGAGCCTGTTCTATCTGATGAACAGTTACGTCGTAAACTAACATCACAAATGACTAAGGTTCAGAGCGTACTCGAAGGCAATGCGCCTACATCAGTAAGCGGTCTTATCCCAGCATGCGCCCGCTTCAATTATCAGTTAGCAAAGTCTTCTTTTGCTCTATCAAGTGTCGTTGGCGAGCTTGAGGAAGTAAAACTATATTGCGAGAAGGGACGCGCCGCTTTTCCAATAGCTGAGGATGTCATTTATACCGTTAAGAAAGAGTTGGGCAACTGTAACGTAGTGGTGTTTGGTGCCCCAGAGGCTACTTTTGAAATCATAGATGGGGCCTGAATCTTTTTGCAAAGTGTCTTTCTTCAAATTAACGCGTAAGTTTCAGTCACTGGTCGCGCATGCTTCTTCAGCATTCTACAGCCACACAGGCTCACTCCAGCACTCAAAAGTCCACTAGAGAAACACCTGAGAAAGTCACTGTTAAGTGTCTCAGGTGCACTCTAGGGCCTAACTTGTAATGGCTTGAGGCTGGATAGCTTGTGCGACACTCAAAGCGTCAGCGCAAACACTGTGCGGCAAACTACGGCCTTAGCGGTGATAGTGATACCCAGAGCAAAGTCCCTTGCGCTTAGAGGCATCGCTGCAGTTATGTCCGCCGTAAGCATCAGTTCTACCGCTATGCTCTATAACGTACTCGTTCTCAGCCGTGTGAGAGTGATCTTCAATCTCAATGTAGGTCGCAACCGCTAACGATGACAGCGCAAGGCCGACGATCAAAAAAGCAAATTTCATCATTTTATTATTTTCCAAGAGTTTCATTTTGTTTGCCCACAACACTGCAGGCGTATTAGACACTTGATTGTCATCATTCCTTTTAATGCTATGTATGTAAAACGTCTATTTTCACCCAGCGTGCATCTACAGCTACTGATGTATGGCTAGAGGCTCCCCGGCCAAAGTTGCTTCTCAAGTCTCCCAAAGCACCTAACGCTACTCAAAATACGTCATCTCTCACCTTACGTTTGTGCCTTACACTCTTTGGCAATCTTCAGCATTCACAGGCTATCTACTGCTGGAATTAACTGAATAACTAACTGGATAACAAGGGCAGGTGGAAGGACTGGTGCCTATTGCTTGCTGGTGTCGCCCTGCGGGCTATATATACAACAGTATTTTTTATGAATGACATTCTAGTAGATCAGATAAAGCTCCTACCGCTACCGGAGGACACAGAGAAGAATAGCCGTACGTGGTTAGCTCCCCTAAAGCTCAATCCTGATGCAGTTAGTCATTCAGCTTTTACTGCTCTAGTCGACCAGTTTATGGCTGATAGCCAAGGCAACAGAAAAGAACCCCATCTATCCACGTTGAGAAGACACTGGGAGCTGATCCTTCTCGATCTGTCACAGGCTGTCTTCAAGCGCAGATGGCTGATGGTAGCTCTCAACAGCAGGACTCAAGCAAAGCTGCCTGTGTATTCAGATAACAACTGGTCAGCAAGACCGTTAGCTCATGTGATTGATCATCTTCAGCAGCGTGAGTTGATCCATCTGCGTAAAGGCAAGACCTTCAGCAAAGATCCGTTAGTAACCAGAATCTTCCCAACTGATGCTCTAGCGCCACAGCTATATCAGTTCTTCCTTGATACAGAACACCCCATCCATCCACCGTACACAGTTATCAGTGACCCTGATGATGTCTGGCTGGATGCGTCCGGTGGCAGTGTGGAGGCTAACGGCGAAGAAGTAGCTGAGCTAACCAAGATTAATGAGTTTCTCAAAGGCCACAGATGGGCGTGTAAAGGGCCTGTGAAGCTGCTCTACAAAGGTGATCCGTTTAACGAAGGCAGGCTGTACACGTCATTCCAGAACCTTCCAGACCGTTTAGCTAGGGTGAGAATTAACACCTTAATTGACGGTGAGCCAATAGCTGAGATTGACTTCAATGCTAACCATCTAAGGCTCCAGCTAGCTGTTCTGCACAAGCAAGATGCTGGAGATACGCCATATGAAGACATTGGTTCAGCATCTGGCATTAACGACAGAGATTCAGTCAAAGCGTTCATCACAAGAGCCATGGGCGCTGATAACAGGGATGCAGCAATGAACTCCTGCAAGACTGAAGGAATTACAAATGTGATGTTTGAGGCGCTGGAGGCAGCCTGTGCAAAGCTTTTTCCAGACCTTCAGCTGTTTATTGGATGGACTCATCAAGCGCAGAACCTTGAAGGTCAGATCTTGAAGAAGGTTATGCTCCAAGGTGTTGATGAAGGCATTGTGTGTTTACCCATCCATGACGCTGTAGCGGTGCCACAGAGACACCAAGCTTGGGCAGAGCAAGCTATGGTCAGCGCTTGGACTGATGCAGTTGGTTGTGATGTAAAGCCAAGGGTAAAAGTTGATACACCTTGACACACTTTGGAGCTAGGACTTCAATCCCTGTATCCTGAGATACCGCATAAACAAAGCTGCGTGCCGGCATCGCGTCCGCATTCAAGTCGCCAGAGATTACTTTTCATGAAAACGGACTTAGAGACACTGAGAAAGGAATATCCTCAACATCTACGGGAGAACCCAGTAAGGACGGATCACGTAAAGTTTCTCAGCAAATATGTTTTGGAGAACGGTAAAACCTATAAACGGAGTGATATGTTAAATAGGATGCTGGAACTTCACGCAAAGCTTGGCGGCAATTCTTTTAATGAAACGGCTGAAGTAGTCGGACGGGCAGTTAAAACGCACTTACGTAGCTCAAGCGACTTTGAAAGCGATCCTAGCTTTCGTGGGCGTTGGCTTTACAAAGGTGAGTCCTCAATTGACTCAGAACTGACGAAAACATCTGGCTCTATCCAAAGCAGCGACGAGCCTTCAGAAAGCTTTGAGGATGAGATAGAAGCGCTAGAAAGAATAAATGCGAGCGTTAGTGGCAAAGAGACCTTATATGTCTGGTGGCACCCTGACTCAGAAAAGCTTGCAAAACATGAACAACGCTCGGAATGGGCGATGAAAATTGGAATGCATCACCAGCCGTCGGTAAAAAATAGATTTGACGATTACAAAGTTGCCGTACCGCACACACCGACTGTTGGCTTGTTAGTGGCTTGCGAGAAAGCATCTGTTTTAGAAAGAACTGTGCATTCAACGCTAACGAATCGGGGAAAAAGAATTGGGGAGATGGGAACCGAGTGGTTTACAACGTCGGTTGCGGAAGTAAAAGAGATACTTCGATTCAACAGTCTTGTCTAAAGGCTGCATAGGACTCTGAGAAGCTCACAGAGGCTTGTTTGACCGTCATTTGCGGCAATTACCAATGAGCAAGCATAAAGTGTGTGAGCCTGCTCAGGTGCCTTTAGTCCACTCCAGTTAACCCCAAGATCTTGAGAAACCTAGCTGTGGTGTGGGCTTAGACAGTGACTGCTGTTTCATTAGTCAGTAGTAAGCTGCATAACTCATTGTTTTATATGGATTTTGTTTGTTCTTTTTTTAATTTCACCTTTGGAGTATGCAGGCAGAAACTACAACAATGACAGCGACGCTGCAGCGACTCCCGCCTGATTAAAGCGAACGCACTTTGGTAAAAAGACTTGGTAAAAACTGAGGAATGATTGGTAAACTTGGAAGCTGAAAACCTATATAAAATAAGGCTTTAGAGTGAATGGCGGAGCGGACGGGACTCTCAGACTATACGCTTAACGCCTTATATTACCTAGGTTATAGCTACAATTTGGTAAAAATCCTTGGTAAAATCGGTGTTACCAGCAGCCACTCAAGTAACCATCCATGCCAAAGAATCTGCAGAAGATTGGTGACACTTATCACGCATTGTTGATGGTACCCAAAGACGTTAGGCCAATAATTGGTCGTAGTAAGTTTACGCGTAGCACGAAGCATAAATCTCTCAAGAATGCCCAGATTACAGCAGCACCATGGATTGCAGAATGGTGGCAGTTGATTGAAGAAGCACGACAAAGTCCTGACGCTGCTTTAGAGCGTATGGCTAAGCTGATGGCGCTGAAGAAGGAGCAAGAAGATTACGAAGAATACGTTTACGTTGAGCATGGCATTGAGCCAGACGGTACTCCTTCAAGCCGTGGCTGGACTGAAGCTGAGCATACGATTGACTATTATCTGGACGGCCTAGACCAGAACACCAAGCCTTCAGACATTGAGCGTATGAAGAATCTCTACTACGGACTCACTGGTATTCCATTGCCATTGTTCGTGAATAGCTGGATTAACGACCAGTACAGAAACAGCAGAGATAGAACCAAACAGGAAGCAAAATCAGCCATTGGGGGAGTTGTAGAGTATTTCCCTACCCTTGCTGATTTAACCATACGCAACCGTCAGCGATGGATTAGATCAGAAACCAGAGCGAAGAAGACTGTTCAAAAGCAGATGGGCTTTGTCCGTAGTTACTACGCTTGGCTGAAAGAGAATCAACATGTTGGCGCCAGTGAGGTTAATCCGTTTCACCTAGATGATATTCAATGGCCAAAGCGTCTGACTGAGAAACAAAGCTATCTTCCTTTTGCTGTCTCTGATGTCGTGAGGTTACGACAAGCAGCACAGGAAGCAGGTGATAATGTCCTAGTGAGATTCATTGATATTGCTCAGTTCACAGGTATGAGGCTCAGTGAGGTTGCGCAAATAGGCGCTGAAGGCTCCATCGTCACCGTTGATGGCCTTCAGTGTCTCAAGGTCAGAGATGATGCTAAGACTGAAGCAGGTAGCGGCAGGCTAGTGCCTATTGCTCACACTCTTGCTGCTAGGGTTCCGCTTGAGCAGCTTTCAGCACCACCAAGCCAGAGTTATGCAGGGCAGGACGTTGGTAAAAGGTTTGGTCGCCTAAAGACAAAGCTTGGCTACGGTAAGCAGCACGTGTTTCACTCAATACGAAAGACTGCTGCTACTGTCTTTGAGCAAGCTGGTGTTCCTGAAGGTGTTACCGCTGACATTATTGGGCATGAAAAACAGACCATGACTTACGGACTGTATTCAGGCGGTACTTCCGTTAAGCAGCGGCAAGAAGCGATAGTGGAGTTTGAGAATCTAATGCTAGAAAAAGAAGCTGAAGCTAACGTGCTGCCCTTTAGCGGAGACAAGAGTTAGATGAGTAACTTTAGAAGTTTAGTGCTGGGGTTGGTGTTGCTGTCCCTGTCTCCGCTTGGCTGGGGGGAGGATGTTTACTATTGCGTAGAGGAACACAGCATAAAGCTTAAGCCCACTGATTCAGGCGATACGTATGAGTTAACGCGGTATACGCCAGAGAAATTTACTTTCAAATATGAAGCAGATGCACGCAGGTTGGCGATTAAAGGCAGGACGTGGGCCGGAGACGATCCTTACTATCTGGATTGCTATTACTGCAACGGGGCAACACCACATATGTTTCATGCCTCAACAAACTCTGGAAATTTCTTGTTTGAAGGAGACAGGTTCAATTTCTCACAGACGGGCTTTTCTCAAATAACTGCGACAACCGGCACCTGCACCAAGTTCTAACAAGAGATAAACATGAGAAACATCATCGTAGGGTTACTTTTGTTGCTGATGAGTACTGTTGGTTGGGGTAATCTGTTGCCAGTCGACAATGGCAAAG
>Ga0208644_1003925_pt1 | contig 11358 bp, 19 predicted proteins | sample VirMetDEL_Nov_18_FD_184517 | JGI IMG/M metagenome (GOLD analysis project Ga0208644, IMG submission 184517) | Aqueous microbial communities from the Delaware River and Bay under freshwater to marine salinity gradient to study organic matter... | ecosystem: Environmental > Aquatic > Marine >... | reverse complement strand
ATTTAGGGCTATCTAGCTGTGAGATCTTTCCAAAACAAAGAAAAATCATGGTTCATAAGAACGATTTAGGTAATTGGTTAAATATTCCTTATCAACAGGCTGCTAGGACAACTAGATATGCTTTGTATGACAATGGAGCTGGTGTTCCGATTACAGATTGGTATCAATGGGTTAAGAAGTATCAACTATCCATTGATCAATTTAATTCTATACAAATAAAAAATAACGATATTGCAGAGTCAGGGTTTGATCAATACCCCCCATGTTTACAAGCTTTGATTCGCAATGGTTGTGAGGGTGGTTATCGTAACAATGCGCTAACCGCCTTTGCTACTCTTGCAAAAAAGAAAAATCCTGATGGATGGCAAAAAGAAGTTTGGGATCGTAACGAGGGGTTTGCAGAACCTTTGCCTTCGCATGAAGTTCAAGGATTAATTAAACAATATGAAAAGAAAGACTATGCTTACAAGTGTTCAGATCTTCCTATGAAGAATCATTGTAATGCGCAGCTATGTAAAACATTAAAGTTTGGTATTGATACAGCTTCTTATGTTCCTAAAGTAGATTCTTTTCAAAGACTAAAAACAAATCCACCTATTTACTTTTTAACGATTGAGAAAAAATCTATTGAGCTAACAGGAAAGCAATGTAATCAACAACAACTATTTGCAGAAGCTTTATTTGACCAAGCAGATATTGTTTGGCAAAAATTAAAAGACAGAGAGTTTAGACAGTTTTTAATGCAACTAAAAACAATGCAACAAGATATTGAAGGTTACGATGAGGATGCAGAAGCACAAGAAGAATTTAAAGATATGATGATTCAGTTTACTCAAGAAACACAACAAGCAGACAATGCTTCTCAAATAGAAGCGGATATGTGGTATCTGTTTGATGATAAAGTTATTTTTAAATACAAAACATTTGAACGTTTTATTAGAAAAACAAATAAAACAATTAAAAAGTTTGAGTTAATTAATTTTTTAAAAAAGAATGGTGCTATTAAAAAGGAATATTTTGATAAAATCAAAACCAAAAACATTTGGTATTGTCCTAAGTTTATAGAACCTGTCATAGAAAGATCTAATAATTTATTTAAAAGAGATAAGGCAGAGTTTGATGGAAAAATATAATCACTTAGATTTATTTAGTGGAATAGGTGGATTTAGTTTAGGATTAGAAAGAACTGGTTTTTTTCAAACAGTTGCTTTTTGTGAAGTAGATACATTTTGTAAACAAATATTAAACAAACATTGGAAAGGGGTACCTGTATATGACGACATCAAAAAACTTAAAGGAAACGAAATTGAAAAAGAACATGGAAAAATCAATATCCTCACAGGTGGTTTCCCCTGTCAGCCCTACAGTGTTGCAGGAAAACAAAAAGGAACTGATGACGACCGATATCTCTGGCCAGAAATGTTTAGAATCATTAGGGAAACAAAACCCGAGTTCGTTATTGCAGAGAATGTCAAAGGACTTATTAACATCCAAGACGGTATGGTCTTCGAAACTGTGTGTTCTAACTTGGAAAGTGAAGGTTACGAAGTCCAAGCGTTTAATATACCAGCTGCAGGCGTCGGTGCCCCGCACAAAAGAGAAAGAGTTTGGATTGTGGGCTACTCCGAACACAATGGATCACTTACCACAAAGATCTCCAGAAGCTTTAATTCGACAAGCAACAACAACAAGGAAAGGGAGAAGCAAGCCAGCGAACTTACGAGAGCAAGTGGATCCGAACACTATGAGATTATGGAGAACTCCAGACGCACACTGCGACAGGGGAGCAAGTTCGGAACAGAGAATGAAAATGAAATTAGAGAAGAAGATGCCAATCAGTCTGAACGATCAAGTGAGACACGAAAAACTATTATGGCCAACTCCAACAACACAGGAGATAGAGCATCCCAATATGAAATTAACGAAAACAGGGAGAAGACTAACGAAAGATGGAAAGAACAGTCACAGTTTAAATCTAGCGGACACAGTGAAGTTGTGGCCGACACCTCGAGCGAACAAAGTAATTCCAAACATTACAGAGAAGAACAGGGAGAAGTTAGCGAACAGGAACAAATCAAATCTAGAGGAAGTGATAGCTGGACATTGCGGGAAGCAAACTGGATCTCTGAACCCAATGTGGGTAGAGTGGCTCATGGGATACCCGAAAGATCACACAGACTTAAAGCGTTAGGGAATGCAATTGTTCCCAAGATTGTAGAAATATTAGCAAGAACATTAATAAAGGTAAAACATGAGCATCAGTAAAGAAGACTATAGTAAATTAGCTGGAGATATAGATGGAACTAAATTTGTGGGAGAGCCTACTATTCGTATTCTATCATTAGGAGCTGGTGTTCAATCTTCTACAATGGCTTTAATGGCAGATGAAGGAGCTTTTGGAGTAAAACCAGACGCAGCTGTATTTGCAGACACAGGTTGGGAGCCTGATAGCGTATTAAAACATTTAGAATGGTTAAAGAAACAATTATCTTATCCTGTACATATTTGTAAAAAAGGAAATTTAAACGAAGATATATTAAAGGCATTACGACCAGAAGGAAATCAATTCGCAAGCGCTCCTTTTTATACTTTAAATGAAGATGGTAAAAAAGGAATGGGAAGAAGACAATGTACAAGAGAATATAAAATTACTCCTATTGCGAAAAAAATTAGAGAGATCATGGGTTACAAACCAAGACAAAAAATGAAAAAGGATCAATGGGTTGAAGTATGGATTGGTATTTCTACAGATGAAATATTAAGAATTAAACCATCTAGATTTTGGTGGCAGAAAAATAGATGGCCATTAATGGAAAAAAACATGTCACGAAAAGATTGTTTAGAATGGTATAATAAGAAAGATTATAAGAAGCCAGTTAAGTCAGCATGTATAGGGTGTCCTTTTCATGATGATGCTTTTTGGGTGGATATGAAAAACAATAGACCCGATGAATTTAAAGCAGCAGTAGAGTTTGACAAAGAGATGAGAAGACATAATCCTAAAGTTAAAAATTTTGTACATAGAAAATGTGTACCATTAGATGAAGTAGAGTTTAAAGAAGAAGAACCTAATTTATTTAATATGGAATGTGAGGGTATGTGCGGAATTTAATAGAAAGTATTATAGATGTTGGATCTGGACTTTTATTAGCTACTATAATTCAATTATTAGTTTTTCCTTATTTTAATATGTATCCTACTGTTTTAGAAAGTTTTCATATAGCGATTATCTTTACTTGTATATCTATATTTAGATCTTGGTTTTGGAGAACAATCTTTAATAAAAGAAAGAAACATGCTCAGTCATAAAACAATTAAAATATACGGACCACCAGGTACAGGTAAAACGACTACCTTATTAAATAAACTAGATAAATTATTTGAAAGAGGAGTACAGCCGTATCAAATAGCTTATTTATCTTTTACTAACAAAGCAGTGAACGAAGCTAAGAACAGAGCTGCGAAACAGTTTCCAGATTTAAAAGATGAGGACTTAAGAAACTTTAGAACTATCCATAGTTTTTGCAGACAGAACTTTAAAACAAAACCAGTTATAGATCCAGAGGTAGACATGGTAGAGTTTGCACAAGTATTAGGTTTACCTAAATTACAATTTGAAAAATATAATGGTCAGAATGTGTGGAACGATTGGTCGTTACGAGTATACGATAAATCTAGAAACATGCTGATCAGTCCTGAACAAGCGTATAAAAATGAAAAAGTAAAACGAGTAGTGTACGCTAAATACAAATTAATTATTGAAGCATACAATCAATTTAAGTTAGATCACCGGGTAGACTTTACCGATATGATTGAGGAATATATTGAAAAAGGTCAACCACCTAAACTTAAAACATTAATTGTAGATGAGGCACAAGACTTAACTCCTTTACAATGGAAACTTATTTATAAGTTAGCAGATCATGCGGATAGAATATTTTTAGCAGGAGATGATGACCAAGCGATCTATGAATGGAATGGAGCAGATGCAGAAGAGTTTAATCAATTTCCAGGAAGAGATTTTATACTAAGAAAGTCATATCGTATACCAGCAGTTATTCATGATTACTCTCAATACATCGCTAGTTTAATTGTAGGAAGGAAAGAAAAAATCTTTATTCCTCAACAACTTACAGGAAGTATTCATACCTATAACAAGATCAAAGACATACCATTCACGGCCGACGGATCATGGATGATGTTGGGCAGGACGAATGAGATTGTGGAAGAATTAAGGCATGAAGCAAAAAACATAGGTTTGTTTTTTCAAGATTCAAAAGGTCGTAAATCTTTTGATTTAAATAAATGGAATGCAATTAAGATCTGGGAACGACTAATGAATAATCAGTTTATTGAAAAGGAAGAGATACAAATCATTTACACTTATATTAATGAAATAACGTTTGGCTGGAGATCTATTGATTCTAAACGTTGGTCAGTGATAGAGCCAGACGCTACTTTAAATTACGAATCACTGCACGCGGATCATGGTTTAGAAGCTAAACGAGGTCATTGGACAAGTGTATTTAATCGTAACTTTCCAGAAAAAGATAAATTTTATTTTGAGACATTATTAGAATCAGGAATAGATGTTATTAAAAATTCTGATATGATTGTAGATACTATTCACTCTATTAAAGGGGGAGAAGCAGATCATGTGGTATTGTATGAAAAAAGTAACTGGATTGCTTCTATTCAAAATAAAATAGGTTTAGAGAAAAGTTCAGAATACAGAGTGTGGTATGTGGGAGCAACAAGAGCTAAACAACATTTACATATATTAAGAAGTAACAGTGAATATTATTTTCCTCTTGCAAAAATATTAAATGAGGTTAAAAGATTGAAATGACTAATAAATCTGATTTGGAGAGAATATTCCCTGATACAAAACAAGTAGATGGAGATCACTATCTTAATAAAAAGATACAACCTTTTACTTTTTGTAGAGCAAATAATTTTAATATAACACAATCTAATATTATTAAATACGCTTCACGAATATACGATCATGTAGACGGACCTGTGCTGCAGTTAGAAAAAATAATTCATTACTGCGAATTAGAATTAAAATTTTTAAGAGAAAATAAAAATGAGTCATCAAATTAATTTTACTTACAAAGAATCGGATTGGAAAACTCCATCTAGTTTTCCTAATTTAAGAGATGCAAAAGAAATAGCAATCGACTTAGAAACAAAAGATCCTAATATTAAAACTAAAGGACCAGGCTGGCCAACGATGGATGGAAACATTGTAGGGATTGCTGTGGCTACCGATGGTTTTAATGGATACTATCCTATCGCTCATGAAAACGGATCCAACATGGATATGAAGATTGTATTGGATTGGGTGCAAGATATTGTGTCAGGACCAGGAGATAAAATATTTCATAATGCTGTATATGATGTGGGATGGTTAAGAGCTCATGGGGTTCTTATTACACAAGGAAGAATTATAGATACTATGATTGCAGCTGCAATTGTAGACGAGAATAGATTTTCTTATTCGTTAAATGGATTAGGGTTTGATTTATTAGGGGAGACTAAATCAGAAGTAGAATTAAAAGAAGCAGCTAACGAATGGGGATTAGATGCTAAACAAGAACTTTATAAACTACCAGCTAAGTTTGTTGGTTTCTATGCAGAACAAGACGCTGCCTTAACGCTAAAGCTATGGCAATATTTTAAGACAGAAATACTAAAACAATCCTTAACTGATGTATTTAATTTAGAAATGGAATTACTTCCTGTGTTGTTAGAAATGCGAGCAGTAGGAGTAAGAGTAGATTTAGAAGGTGCGGAAAGTTTAAAGAAAGAGTTTTTAGAAAAAGAAAATAATATATTATTGGCAATTAAAAAAGAAGCTGGGTTAGATGTAGATATTTATGCAGCTCGTTCTATTGCAAAAGCTTTTGATAAATTAAATATTAAATATCCTTTGACAGAGAAAACAAAGGAACCAAGCTTCACAGCAAATTGGTTATTGAACTGCGAATATCCAATTGCAAAATTAATTAGAGAAGCAAGAGAAGTGCATAAGTTTCATGCAACCTTTATTGATTCGATTTTAAAATACCAACACAATGGAAGAATACATGCAGAAATTCATCAATTAAAAGGTGATGGAGGAGGAACAGTTTCTGGTAGATTAAGTTATTCTAATCCAAATTTGCAACAAGTGCCTGCAAGAAACAAGGAATTAGGCACTAAAATAAGATCTTTATTTAAACCTGAGTCTGGTTTAAAATGGGGATCGTTTGATTACAGTCAACAAGAACCAAGACTCGTTGTGCATTATGCAGCATCAATTGGTTTCCCTGGATCAGACAAACTGATAGAAGCCTATGAAAAAGAAAACGCCGACTTTCACCAAACTGTCGCCGACATGGCAGGGATCCCGAGATCGCAAGCTAAAACCATTAACTTGGGATTGTTTTACGGTATGGGCGCGAGAAAACTTTCCAATGAATTGGGAATCGACACAGAAGCCGCAAAGCTTTTATTACAGGAGTATAATCAAAGAGTACCTTTCGTCAAACAGTTAGCGAATCGTTGTATGGAATCAGCGGAAAAGAACGGAGCAATCTGGACAATCCGGGGTCGTAAGTGTAGATTTGACAAATGGGAGCCTATGACATTTGGTTTATTTAAATCAACTACTTACGAAGAAGCAGCTCAGAAATATGGTAAAGGAAATATTAAACGAGCGGGTACATACAAAGCTTTAAATAGATTGATACAAGGATCTGCAGCAGACCAGGTAAAACAAGCAATGATTAATTGTTACAAAGCAGGATATCTTCCTATGATTCAAATACATGATGAGTTATGTTTTAATGTAAGGCCTGCAAAAGATCCTGCGGAAATTAAAAAGATTATGGAAAATTGCATCCCTGAATTAAAAGTTCCTTCTTTAGTAGATATTGCTATTGGAGACGATTGGGGATCTGCAGATGGACAATAAAATTAATTTAGGCGAATGTCCTCACTGTAACTGCATCGTACCTTTACAAAAAACAGAAAAAGATTCTATCTTTCGTTGCCCTATATGTTTGAAACAATGCAAACAATATATCAATGGTAAAGTTTTATATAATACAATTAATATTGAATTAGACGAGAGCGAAGAATATCCTTAAGAGAAAACGCAACTTCAGCGATAAATCTCTGACTTAACTAGCCAGCGATGCTAAAAGCATCTGTATTTGTTTTGTGTGCAATAAACTCATCATTAGAAATCATTTGTCTTTTCAACGCTTTGATTTCTTGATCAATCTCATTACACTCAAGTGTCACTTTACCTTCTTCAAGAAATGACTTTGCCCACTTCTGCTCTAAAGCCATTTTTTGTTGTAGAAGTGACTGGGATTGTAACATCACGGTCAATCTCCTCAAATGTTGTATGAATTAGCTTTGGAGATCGGAAGTCTTTTTTAGCTATTAAAAAATCACCCTGTTCCAGAGCCAAAACATACTGTTTTTTTGCATCTTCGTCGTTTTGGGCTTCCACCCTTGCATGTATCTCAAATCCTGCATAATACGACCTAAAAAGATACAATTTCATATAGCTACATTAATGCTCGTGGGAGCATTTGTCAAGACCCTTGTTTTCTGGTGGTTTCTATACACCATAACTCTCCTTGAGTTACGATAATACCTTGATTTTCAAATTCTGTGCGTATTTTAATACCTAATTTTTTACCTGCATTATCACATTCATCTAATGTTTTATAACGAGGTGCAGGATTCTCCCAAATATTAAAACAATTTTCTTGAAAAATTTTAACGCTAGGATCAAATATACAAACCATTCCAAATAAAGCAAAAGTTTTAAACATAAATCAACTTACTATTAAAATTATCACTTGACAATGATATATGAATTACTATATTCATGGGATATGAAAAAAATGGTAGAGTTACAAACAAGCACTGCAGCTGAACAAACTATCAGCAACGACGGCCGAGGGATCCGGGTAGACTCCCCTAATGTTAAACGATTTACAGTAGAGCTGGACACCAGCAATAAAGAATTAAAATTATTTATTGATGGAGAGATGAGCGAGTTTACAACAAGCCCTGATGCATTTGCATTAGAAAGATTATTTTTTACTTTGCTTACAACTGTTAAACAAAAAGTAAATTTTTGGAGAAAAAATTAATGAAAGTATTTTCTTGGAAAGAATTAAATTTAGCTGTTACAGATTTATTAAATTCAATTCCTAAAGATACAACATCAAACGATGTGATATGGATAGAAGTTTCTAATAAAATTCGTAATTTATCTTTATCCGATGGTGTTACAGGATATCATTTCTTTTCTAAAGACCTTGCAAATTTAATTATTAAAAAACATATAGAGGAAAAGTTTAAATGAAATTGTTGTTATTAGTTCCTTTTTTTCTATGGTTTGCTTTTCCAAGAACTATTACTATAATGATATTCTTAACTTTAATTGCATTGTCATGACCGCTAAATTTTTTACTGATAAAAATAATCCGATGGTAAAGTGGGTAGCTTTTTTATTAAAAAAGTTTGATGTTAATGATTTAGTAGATGATATTATCATTGGAAATATCGCACCTAAAAATCATAAAGAAGTAGAAGACAGATTACTTTCTTTTTTTCATGCATTAGAAGAACGAACAGGTTATACACCAGACATGGCTATGAAAGATATTAAGAGGTTTTTACATTAATGAGTTGGAAAGATAAACGAATCCATGCAATCAATCGATTGTCACGAATGAAGGGCTGGAGCACTTCGCCTAACAATCCTTACTTTGAACAAGTGTTACGAATTTACGAATCTAAAGCAACCAACTTAAAGGAATTTAAGCATGCCGAAGAAAAATACAAAAGTTAGTGGATATTATTTTGATGGAAAGAAAAGTTATACTTTGTATGAAGATGAGCGTGGCAACTCTACTATGGAAGAACAAGCAGCTATTGTGCAACAAGGGTACCGAGAGAATGCAAAATTTAAAAAAAAACAAATAGAACAAGGAGATAAACAATGAACATTCAAAAACATAAATCAGTGGCAGTACGACTACATGATTATGAAACCCTGCAAGCTTTATGTGGTAAAGAACACCGAGGACCTGCACAATATATGGCTTTATTGATTAAAAAAGAAATAGAGCGACGATCTAAAATCAAAAATATGAAGCCAGAACTATACCGAGAAAAGATAGTAAAGGAGCTAAAAAATGATAAATAAAGAAGCTATTTGTACTACTTGTAACGGAAACCACTATGTGTCCTTGTACGAGCACAAGTTTCAAGAAAAGCCTACTGCAATAAAAGACTTGTATTCGAATGAAAAAAACTTTATAAATTGTCCTGAGTGCGTCGGTAACTCGAATCAAACCGACTCTTAACGATTTTCTTTTTACGCTTTGCGAATCATGATCGAAGATATTCAGTTATGGGAATATGTTTTTGCGTTAAGCGTACTCGCCGTCTGGTATCTTTTTAAACATTAACTAAGGAAGACTTGTGATGACAGAACTAGACAAGGCTATTCGTGTAATAGCGTCTCGCACGACTCGAGAAGAATTTAAAAACATTAAATCCGTGATGTACGGATTATTCTGTGGAGCTAGTTTTGGGTTTGATGAGAGTGGCCTAGCCTTTCGGGTTCACTTGGATCAACAATACAATAACGCAGATAAAGACAGACTTTACACGCGAGGACTACGTGTGGTGAAGTGATTTAGATGTGGGCAGGGTTTTCTCTCTTTTTAGTCATTGTAGAGCTACCATTCACCCTGTCCACGTCTAATTCAAATAGGACATGTTGGAGCTAGGAACAGAATTTGAAGATGAAACATTTATACCAGAACAAAAACTTTGGAGAGCTGTTCTCCAACGTGCGTTCGAAGATGTTATTTATCCTGGTATGGAACGTCCACTCATTATTCACAAATATAAGGCGCACTTGTGGTTCGTATCGCAGTCGAACGATTTTAATACTGTGTGTTCTTTGGCTGGTTTTGATTATGAGTACGTGTTCCATCATTATCAAGGAATGATCGATCGTGAGCAGGTTTACTTCACAGCCGAGCAGCTCCGATACATCAACTGGCGTAAAATTTATAATCAAAAAAGAAATCTTACCTTCTAAATATCAAGTTCACGGATCTCTTACTCAAATTTGTAATAAGTGTCATGTCGAGCGATCGATTGATTATTTTCATTGGAGAGATCATAAAACCAAATTACAAAAACAATGTAATGTTTGTAGAAGAAAAATAGATCAACAGCATAAGACCAAAAATGTGTATCAATATATTTTATATCTTGCAAAACGATTACAATATAAATTTGGTAAAAAATTACGAAAAACTTGTTATTTGCAAAAAGAAGAGTTTGTTGAGTTATTCATAGAACAGCATAAATTATTTGGTATGAAGTGTCCTTATTCAGGCGTAACGATGACTTATGATTTGGGAGAGGGGAAAAAGGAAACCAATATTTCTATTGATCGATTTAACTCTGATAAGCCTTATGAAAAGGGTAATATTATTTTTTGTTGTAGTATAAGCAATACGATGAAATATAATTCGGCTTACCATCGTTTTATAGAATGGTGCGATCGTTTAGCAGCTCATAAAGATGAAATACCAGCTATTAAGGAGTATTTATGCAAACAAAAAAACAAGTAAAAAAGAAAAAAACAGTAACGTGGATTCCTTGTGAATACGAAGCTAAAGGTAATATTGTTTATACTTGGTTATTAGCAGCAGATGGTTCAGGGAAAATGAAACGAGTTAAAGGAGTTATATGATGGATGTAGATAAGATACAGGAGAAGATGAGAAAATTAAATAATTTAAAAAAAATGGTGGTCACTACGACAGGAGAGATGAAAGAGATTTGGATAAACAAATGGTCTGAGATGATCATTCATATTAGAGAAGAATTAGGATTGAAGAATGACGGCTGACGAACCAGGGCTCAGTATCAGTCTACCCAATTGTAGATTTCGTAAGCCAACCCCAGTTCATTCACAATAAAATTTAACCCCTTAAAGGATAAATTATGAAACGTCTTAAGTTAACCACAACATTAAGATGCTTACAAGAGTTAATATAGGTATTTTCCCTAAAATGTCAAATTTCAGCTTTCTATATAGGTACTCTAGAGTAAATTACATACACACACAAAAAATACATAAAAGTACACTGAAACCAGGAAAAGTAACTATTATCCTTATATATCAATGATTAATCTTTCAGTGTAGTACACTGAAAGTACACTGAATTTCAGCTTACTATGTATCTACCTCTACTGGTTAGGCGACCTTTTTTATGGTAGTTATATATTTTTAGTTTATAGTACCTATATAGATTTAGAA
>Ga0208644_1003923_pt1 | contig 11359 bp, 26 predicted proteins | sample VirMetDEL_Nov_18_FD_184517 | JGI IMG/M metagenome (GOLD analysis project Ga0208644, IMG submission 184517) | Aqueous microbial communities from the Delaware River and Bay under freshwater to marine salinity gradient to study organic matter... | ecosystem: Environmental > Aquatic > Marine >... | reverse complement strand
AAAGATACTTCAATGGGTAGTGGTAGATTTGTTAATCGCTATCCAGTTTTTGATCTTGACCCTTTCGGTACTGGTGATGAACTTACTGGGTATTGTTGCTATGGATGTGAACTTGAAATGGAGAAGGAGTTTAAATGAAAAAATATAAAGTGACGGCAGGGCAGACGGTTTATTTTACTTATGAGATAGAAGTAAAAGCAAAAAATGAACGAGAGGCAGAAAAAATTGCATTAAACACACCAACAAGCGAATGGGACGACGAAGAATCTTGGAATGGTGACGCATTAACAGTAGATGAAATAGAAGAGGTATAATAATGGCATTAGAAATAAGAGCAGAAGATATAAAAGAATATAAAAACCAAAAAATTAAAATTAAAATAATTTGGGGTACGAGCGCCGACGAAACTAAAATCTATAAATTTGATTACGAGCAAGATAAAAATAATTTTATTAAAGGTGTAAGTGAGGCAGTAGGTTGGTTAGATTGTAAAATAATTGAAATGTAAAAATGAATATATTTTTTTTAGATAAAACACCTGAAAAGTCAGCGCAGTATCATTGCGATAAACACGTTGTTAAAATGGTATTGGAAACAGCGCAGATGCTATGTAGTGCATACAGAAAGCATTATATTATTGATGAGGATGATTTATATAAAATTGCTCATCCAAAACATCCAATGACATTATGGGTGGGGCACGCGCATATGAATTTTAAATTTGCTTTAGATTTATTAAAGTGCTTATCGAATGAATACGCAAGCAGATATGGCAAAGTGCACAAGTCGAGTAAAATTTATGATTTGTTTATAAATAAATATACTAGATGGCACGAGTGGGATGGTTGCTTTACGACACCACCTCAATGTATGCCCGATGAGTACAAGCACGAAGATTATGTCACTGCTTATAGAAATTATTATAAAGGTGCAAAAAAATATTTTGCTAAATGGGAAAAATTAAATAACGAGCCTGAATGGTGGAAAAATAATTAGATAACGAGCCCTAGATCTGGTACCCAGTTTCCATAAATTTCTCGTAGATTAGTTTATTTCGTAAGCCGATACCAGATATTGCTTTGTACGGAAAATTACGGTAAAAGTCAATATATGGGATTACCTAAACAATTAAGTGAAAGGCAAATGAAATTTGCTGAATTATTAGTATACAATGAGGGACGCAAGAGTCCGGCAGAGTGTGCTTTTGAGGCTGGTTATACTACAAGACCTAGACAAGCGGCTAGCGAGTTAAGAAATCCAAAATTATCACCGTTAGTAGTTAGATATATAGGTGAGTTGCGAGCAGAGATTCAAGAAAAATATGGAATAACTTTAGAAAGGCATTTAGGGGAACTAGCAAAATTAAGAGATGACTCTAGAAAAAAAGGTTCCTGGTCGGCTGCGATAAACGCGGAGATAGCTAGAGGTAAGGCGGGTGGTTTGTATGTGGATCAAAAAATGATCCTTACAGGTAATCTAGATAATTTATCTGAAAAGGAATTAGAATCTAGAATGAAACAAATATTAGAGGATCATAAATCTCTAATAAATATTACACCAGAAGATACAAAACAATTAGAATCAGAAACAGAAGAAGACCGTGCATCTGATTAAATATATTATTAAACTTTTGCCAAATTCTTAAAGTTTGATTTCTTATTTTTCTTATCATTTCCATAATTTATTCCTTTATAGTTGGGGCCTTTTTTAGGAGGTAACGCGTTCCATTTCACATTAGGCATATTACTTGTTAATGTTTTATTTTTCATCTTTGGTTTCTTTTTTGTGAGTATACACTTCGTACCAAGCATCGCAGTTGTCACATTGATACATACTTACAATTGTATATTCTGAATCCGGGGAAGTGTCCTCGGTATCAAAATCATTATTCCATCTTACTTCATTCTCACAATAAAAACATCTCATACATTCACCCTTTCTAATTTTAATATACAACCAATAGGAAATATATTTCTATCACTAAATACTTCATCCTTATCATCATAACTAGCAAAAGTCTTTAAAAATTTTTTATCTTTGCTGTATACATAAGCAAAAGTAGTCATTGTGTTTGCTTCAAACTTATCAAATTCTTCTGCCGTTGCGTGACCGGCATCACCTGTGATGTCAACCCAATTAATTTTATAAAAATAATATTTACATTTGTTGATAACTACGTGCCTGTATTTTGATTTTTTACGTTTTTTATTCATAGGTACTTCTAGCATATAAGAGAAATTTTTAGGCAAAAAAAGTTTTTTAAAAAACAAAAAAACCCCCGCGCGCGGGATAGCAAAAATTTATACTGAAAAAAGATCAATAAAATCAATGCTTATTTAACTAGCTATGCAGTAATTGCATCAACAAACACTGTTTTTTTACTATGACCAAGCCAAAAATGCAAAAAAGTCAATAAAATCACCAATCTGACCATGCGTGACCAAGCAAAATTACTCTCTTGGTCATGCTACTATTCGCTAATACCAACACTTCTAGACGAAAAAAGACCTTTTGACCAAGTGACCACGCCAAAAAAATTTACTTTCAAAAAAAATTAATTGCTCCAAAATTTCTCTTATGTTTGGTAAAATGCAATTATGCTAGGTTTTATGCCAATTTTTAAAATCCACCGTCCGCGGTCCTTCAACCTATAATTGTGTTTGGTTTACCGATAATCGTGTTACGGGAATTTTTAAAGAATTATGTTCTAATTAAGTTCTAATTATGTTCTTTTAAATGTTCTAGATTTATATAATAGATCATTGTCTGGTTTTAAAACTACTCGTTGTGTATTTACTCCGATTAATATACACTCCTGAACCTCAATTCTACGAATGTCTTCAAGATAACCATCTTTAGTTTCCATAAGTACTTCACAATCAGATAGTGCATTGCCTTTACTTTTACTTGTAAAGTCGTGAAGTATTTGTTGTAAGTCTCTCACTCTCATTAATCCTTCTCCTTTTGTTCCTCATGAAATCTATCTACTCTAGCTAAAAATTCATACATATATTTTTTCATTTCTAAACCTTGAATGATAAACTCTTGATAAAAATTATCCTTACTACACATCATAACAACACCTTTTTGTATGTTTGTTTTATATACATAGTTATGTGCTAAAGCATAAGCGGCTAATTGAACACAATAATCTTCAATGTATTCTCTTCGCTTTGGTTTATTAGTTTGTTTAAAGTCGATAACAGCTAAATCATTTTTATGTAAAGCTATTAAATCTGTTTGTCCAGCATACAACCCAGGGTAGTATAACGTTGTTTCTGAACCGTAGTACTCACTTACATTACATAGTCCTTGTTCAATCACACGTTGTGCCATATTATGTGCTTCCTGACCTACCGTAGTTAAGTCCATATACCCTTCACCAAGGATGTACTTCTCTAAAATCTTATGCATTGCTGTGCCTCTAGCGGCCGAATTTTTGCGAATCTCCTCTGCCTTGGCCTCTCCCTCCCTAGCTCTCCATTCAGCTAATTTTTGACGCTTTTCTTCTGATTGAGTGGCATCTAAAACGGTAGTTACAGAGGGTAACTTCCACTTACCGTTTTCAATGTCATAGACTCTTTTACCATCTATGGTTGACCTAACGGTTTTAGGATATATAAATTTTGTTACGTGTTTCATATTTTATTTATATCTTCTATTGTATTGATAATATTTAAATCACTGTTTTTCAACTCATACAAAGGGGCCTTTGTTACAAAGGAAGTACCATTGCTTCTATTTCTAACTGATCCCTTTTCAAAGAAATCTGCTTTTTTTAAAAATTCATCTTTAGGTAACCAACCACAAATTTGTACATTGCCCGTAGTCTTATTAATACTAATGGCAAGTAGTATGTCGTTGGCCCTATCCTTTTGATAACCTACAAAATTGTGAACGTAAAAATCTTTCATATCCACGGTTCGTCCCATTGTCTTAACGTCTACCTTTTTACCATTGATGATAATATCCTCGATCAACGCTCCGCTATCATAGGTGGGTAGATCGCGACCCAATGCTTTATAAAGCATGCACTCACCTACCACACCCGTGTATTGTTGTTCGCGATTACCATTAAACCCGGCAGACCTAACGCCAAAATTTTTTATGGTAACTTGTTGAATCGCATAGTTTCTTATCTCATCTGTTAATTGCAAGTTAAGCATTAAATAGCACCTTGTTCTCTTAAAGTTTGAGGTGGTATGGTTTGCTCAACAACCTCACCTTGATTTTCACAATAAGAACAATCAATGGCAGTTTTTTCTGTCCAACTTGCGTCCTTATAAATCATACGATAACCATTGCCATTACATTTTGGGCAAACTGTTTTATTTGATACAGACATTTTATTCTTTTCCATTTTTATAATTTTTTCTTTTAGCTTCTTTAGTCGCCAACACTTCTATTGTTTTAGAAATAGTTAAGTTGGCATCTGTTAATTGTCCGTCTGCTAAAAAATTTAATATCTTATAAATTTTAACCGGAACAGATACTGATTTAAATTTATTTGGATCTGCCATTTTGTTTTTCCTTTTGTTTATCTTTTTTGTAAAATGTATTCATAGACAATAGGATTTTTATAATCTTCTGGATGATTAAATCGAATACCTGATATCTTTTTATGAACTACATCTAAAATTGGTTTTTTTGTTTTTCTACCTTCATCATCAACGATAGAACTCATATCATTAACAAACTTAACTATCTTTTTTAGAAGATAATTACCGTCACTGTCCTTGGCTAAATGGCCCTTATAATACACCATTTTTTCACCTTTTTTAGCTACTTGTACCCATTTTTCTATTTTTTCTAATGTTATCATAACATTTTCCTTTCTATTTTTATTATTCATATATGGGAATTTACATTAAAAAAACAATACTTGCAAGATAATTATTTTTAATGTAATGTGAGGATCTCTTCTCACACCTTTTGTTTGCTCATCCTTGGTATCATATCGAGGATGGGCGCAAAACTTTAAGTTGTTTCCTGTTTAACGCAAGAAAAGTTAACTAACATATGTTTTTCATTAACATATTCTTCACCTAATTCTCTAATTGTACCCATACCCCTAATAAAACCTGCGGTTGCACAATCATAATGTGAATTATATAAACCCATTTCTAATGGTGGTGTACATTGTTGCATTATTGCAGAACAGATTTGTATGGTAAGTAAAAATTTCATCCTTGTCCTCTAGATTTTTTTCTTTTTGGTACTTTTTTATTATAAGACTTTGCGTGACGTCCTGGACGTTTTTTCGGAAATTCTTTTATGAATGTTATTGATCCAATTGCTGATTTTTTTTTAGCCATCTTTTTCGTCGAGATCCCTTAATCTTAATTGTGTGTTTTTATCTACCTTCATATATTTAATCACACCATTAATTTTTTGTTCGACGTCAAAACCGCAATTTGTACATCTATAAAAAGCATCACCTAGACCAACTAATATAGTGTACATCTCACACTCTTCACAATGACCAGACACAAGTTCAGTATCAATGATCCTGTGGGTCACTTCTTTTTTTGTCATATTAGACTCTTACAGTAAAAAAACCTTTAAGTCTATACTTATCATTATCTTTAGTACATTGAGTCAGACCAAGCCAAACAATTGTTAGCATTAAAAAAACAATCCAATATTTCATTTTTTCATTATCAATTTCTTGATGGTTTTACTTCCATCTATATTGATATCAATTTCTACATCTGTTTCTATACATTGAACGCTTTTATTAGTCATACTCATATTACGAGTTAATAATCTCTTATGTTTTAAACATTCAGATATGGAGTCTTGAATTCTATGTTCTACTAATTTGTCATTCATAAAAAATAATAATACTATTGCTGTTTCAATCATACAAATTTTCCTTTATTTGGGCCATTTTTAATCATATATTTAGATGTGCCATTAGCACCTATCTCTACTTCCTTACGAAGCATTTGAAAAAATTCTTTTTGTTTATTAGACTCCATTTTCTCTTGTGCGTAATGAGTCATTTTAAATTTATTTATTTTATCTCTGTCAGCCATTACATCCTCCAATATTCAGTTATTTGTTTCCATTCACACTCGAAATCTTCACAAGTATAGTCATACTCCTGGAAGGTTCCTGCGTTAATGCCCGTTTCCATTCCCATTACTAAATTGAATATCTCTTGTTGCGTCTTTAAGCTTTTCAACATCTTTTTTTAATTTTTCAATTTCCTTTTCAGCCTGCATAAGCATAACTTTAACGTGTAGATTTTCTTCTAATATCTTTTGTTGTTTTTCAGTATCTTCAGCCAAAGCTTCTAAAAGAAAAAATTGTTCTTTGTCAACAGGTACTTGGTCTGCCTTTTTTAGTAAATCTGCTTCCATTAATTGAAGTCTTGTCTCTAACGTATTGATGGTATTAGTCATACCAATATACATATAAACTGCAAAACCCGCACCAGCAATGATCATCCCGATCGTTTTAAGATCGGTTTTTACAGCAGTTTCTTCATTTATCTTTGACATAATTATTTATAAAAATCCTTAAATAACCAATCCACATATTTTTTCCAAAGTTTTTTTATCCAATAAATTGGATTTAATTTTTTCATAATTAAAATCCTCTATTGACACGATAGACATTCCTCTCCATCATTAACTGGGTTACTACATTTACAATCACCACACGGACAAATTCCATATACATCCGCATGTAAATCTTGTTTACAATGACATTTGCATCGACACTTCTTACATTTATTTATATTTTTTTTTGCTTCTATTGTGTCTATATCCATAACCGTTCTCCCTGTTGCCCCATCTTAATTGCCAAGCCCATACATTTAATTTAGATGAGTATGTTTCTATTATATTTAATATTTTATCTATCATAATTTATTGCGGGTGGTTCAGTCTCCCTTGCCACCCTATCTCATAAGCGCTATAAGAATTATTTTTTATCTTTTACATCATAGAACATTTTATCTGTATCATCAGTTATGAATCCAGAATTTTCAACATTCCATTCCGTAGTTTGCACCGTATAATCAGGTATATTTCCTCCAGTAGTAAAACTACTAATATGCCAAAGAATACGATTGTTAGGTTGAGCAGCAAAATTGCCGTTAGCAAGTTCCAGAATATGAGCACACTTGTGCTCTTGAGGAATCTCGGAATGTTCAACATCCAGGATATTACTTTCCGGATGAGACCAGTCAATTGTAAACAAATATTTTCCATTGTAAAGTTTTTTATCTCTACCAAAATACTTACATTTTTCCCCTACTAAATAATCAAAACAAGTAATAGCAGGATAATAACTAAAACAATTCCACAATTCCAACTCGTGTGCCTGCATATTAGGCACTTCGGATCTAGAAAAACGTTTTTGGAAAAACGCTGATATAGGCAATCTCCAATAGCACGCACCGTTTGGAAGTAAGATGTGAAATAAGATTGGTTTTCCTGGAATGCTTGCCATACCGAAGATAACACAATCTTCACTTTCTTCATTATATTTGGAATCCAAATCATAAAGATACTCTTTCCTAATTTTACAATATATGGGTGGTGTGTTCGCATTTAAGTAACTCATGCATTATTATTTAATATCTCCCCAATTATCTCCCGATTCATAATCAACTTTATTTGGAACTTGCAGTTCTACTGCTCCTTCCATTATTTTAATTATATCTTCAGCCTTTTGTGGCGATTCAACAGAGATGTCAACCTCATCATGAATTTGTATATGTGGTATTATACCATTTTCATATAAAGAAACCATAGATTTTTTTGTCATATCCGCAGCACTTCCTTGTATTAATTTATTTAATGCTTTGTAAGTAAATGCACGTTTTAAAGGTTCATCATATTCTTTTCTGGCTTGTTCCAATGGTAATGGTTTAAATACCCCAAACTGAACAGGTTGCCATAAATCAAAATGACACGCTCTGCCCAATAAAGTTCTAATTTTTCCTCTATCATTTGCTTTACGAGATACATTATCCATTAATAATTTAACAAATGGAGCTCTTGCATGATATTGTCTAATTAATTTTTCAGCAGACTCTTTCATTAATCCCAACTCCGCCATTAATTTATTTTTACCCATACCATACATTAAACCTAAATTAATTGTTTTAGCTTGTTTACGTTCAATGCCTGCCATATCAGCAACTACTTGATGAAAGTCTGCATCACCTTTTTTGTATGCAGTTACAATTTCATCTACACCTTCTAAATTTTGTAATTTAGCATAATGTACTAAAATTCTTGGTTCCTGTTGTGAATAGTCAAATGACCCCCACTTACATTTTTCTTCAGGAATAAATATTGATCTAATCATAGGTCCCAATTCAGGATGTCTTGCAGGAATTTGTTGTAAATTTGGATTACTCATAGAGAATCTTCCAGTAACAGTACCTCCTTGATCTGATCTAATTTGATTTATGTCTGCGTGTATTCTACCTTTGAATGCATGTTTAGTAATTGAATCAATAAAAGTTGTATGTGCTTTGTTTAACTCTCTTGCCTCTGCAATTGATTTTGGTAATTCATGTGGATGGTTTTGTAAAAAGTTTTTTGTAAAACTTGGTTCATTACTTTTTTCAGTTCTATCATATGGAAGATTTAATTTATCAAAAGCTTTTGCTATTGATCTAGCCGCCATTATTTCTACATCTACACCAGTTAATTGCTTAATTTTATGTATTATTTTTTCTTCCCTTTTTATTAAATTTAGTTTAATATTTTCTGCTTTTTCTAAATCTACTCTTACTCCTTTGAATCTCATATCAACAAGACAAGGAAACAATCTTGTTTCAAGATTAAATATATCCATTAACTCTTGATTATATAATTCTATTTTTAATCTTTGCCAAAGTTTTAATGTTGACTCCGCATCACGTTCCGCATATTGACCAACAAACATTGCCGGTAATCTCCACATATCTGCTTTAGCATCTAATCCATATTCTTTTGCCGCTTCAATTAATATTGTCTCGTCTTTACCAATACCTACATAATGTTTAGATAAAATATCTAAACGATAAGATAATCTATTCTCATCAATTAAAGATGCGGCTATCATAGTATCAACCACTTTACCTTTAATCTTAATGCCTGCAGATCTTAACCAACATACGTCGTACATCGCATTATGAAATATAAATGTAGTATCTTCCTGGTTGAATATTTCTTGAAGCCAACCCAATACTAATTTTTTATCCATATTACCGCCCTGCTCGTGGTGTATAGGGTAATAGCCAGACCAGCCCTCTACGGCCACCGCAATGCCAGCAATATGCCCTTTTCCAATGACATTACCTGATCCTAACTCTTTTAATTGAGGATCATTTGTTTCTAAATCTACTGCTATTTCTTTTGCCCCACGAAGATCTTTTAATTCTTCTGGCATAACCCATTCAGTTTCAGGTGTAAATAAAGGTATTTGAGTACTTCTCATTTAATTATATATTTTTTCATTTGATGAATAATTAACAAAGTTGTTAGTGTTAACTATGTTTAATGCAGATACATCTACACTAAAATTATTTGCTACGGGTTTTGGTTTTTTCATTTTTTCTCCTTTTGTAACATTTTTTGCACACATAAGCACAATCATAGGCCATATTTCTAATTTTGCAAATTACGCATTTTATTTTTTCCATTTTTTGTAACCATCAATCCAAGATTGTTTTGGTTGATCTAAATAATCTCTCTCAATAATCATATCAATATAATGTTTTGCTTTCTCCAAATCTTCTTTTCCACCTTTTCTAGAATGTCTACAAATATATTTAATAGCATTCCCCTCCGCAAAAAGCAACCTATTACCATTTATAAATTCACTTGGTTGATAGGTTAGATCTTTGTAGTGAGATCCTCCTATTTGTTTAGATAAAGCAGAAAATTCTTTTGCACTAGTTTGATTCATTATAATTTCCTTTTCTATTAATTTTTTATATATTTTGTTGTATAATTTTTTCATTTTCTTTTTTTTCCTTCTCTTATTTTTCCATTTTTATCTACATAAATCATATTTATAATTTTTGTAAATTTTTTATTACGTCTTGTTCTAGCAATTCGACATCCTTTCTTTGGTCCACTTAATCTAAAATTTTCAGATTTAACTTCCCAACATTGTGTTTTTCCTGTGATTGGATCAAAAGTAATCATGTCTACTGTTCCAGTATCTTGACAAGAATCAAACACATCTAATCCTTTTTCTATAAAATAACATATAGCTCTTTTTTCTGACAAAGTTCCTACTCTATTTTTATTCATATTATATAAGCTCGATCAAAGTTTTTTGGATCTACAATATGCAATTCACGCTTCGCTCTCGTCGCTCCAGTATAAAATAACCTATGTAATTCATCGGGATCATTACTAAACGTTTCCAAAGCAGCACTTGTTAAATCTTGCATAAGCAAAACTTTATCAGCTTCTCCTCCTTTTGCTCCGTGTATTGTTGACATTATTATTCTAGGGTTTTTATTTATCTGCTCACCGTTGGCACGCATATTACGAATATAATTTTCAGTAATGGTATCTAAACCATCAAACGATTCGTACCATACTTTATCAGTGAGAAGTCCATATTTTTCCATACATTCTTTTAATGTATATTTATCTTCGGAATGCAATACCTTACCTGTTCTAAATCCAGGTAATACATTTGCTCCAAGATATTCATAAATGTTTTTAATTTCTAAAAATCCTAACAAACAACCCTTACGCCAATTTTCCCAATTATTTAAAGCCATTAAAAGTTTTAATGGTACAGAGTTTTTACCTTTATGTTGATAATACCAACCTTGTAACTCACATAAATTTTTTACATCATCTAAAAAATGATTTGCAGAAGATAATACCAACCAGTTTCCTTCTGATAAATCAACTTGTGTTATATCTGAATAACGACGTAGTATTCCTTGCTCTAATCTAGGTTGATAATCTTTACTAAATCTGTTTTGTACTTTATTTATTATATGCTGTGATAGTTCATGTATGGGTCCTCCAGGAATTCTATAAGATTGTTTTAACGTCTGAACATCATCAACCTCTTCTTTTAATGCAATAAAATGATCTACATCAGCTCCCGCCCATTTAAAAATAGCTTGATCATCATCGCCTGCTATGTAAGTTTTTTTAGCTTTAGACCATAGAGATCTAACCATTTCCCATTGTATTAAAGATAAATCTTGTGCTTCGTCTATAAATAAAACTTCAAAAGATGGTTTGTTTTCTTGTTTAATAAAGTCTTCCAGTAGATCTGTAAAATCCTTTAGACCTTTTTCTTTTTTATATCTTTTTAATTCTTCGGATAATAAATAAAGAGTATCTCTTTCAATATCTAATATATTTTGTCTAGAGTC
>Ga0208644_1003921_pt1 | contig 11363 bp, 13 predicted proteins | sample VirMetDEL_Nov_18_FD_184517 | JGI IMG/M metagenome (GOLD analysis project Ga0208644, IMG submission 184517) | Aqueous microbial communities from the Delaware River and Bay under freshwater to marine salinity gradient to study organic matter... | ecosystem: Environmental > Aquatic > Marine >... | reverse complement strand
GATGTGAATGTGGGGGTAGTCTCCGGCGATGCTTTGTCACGTGCCAGAACACGGTTGCAGACCGTACGTTCTCAGGAAGCGAGGGTGATCGAAAGTGAACCGGCCGGACCTGATACCCCCTCCACTTGATTTCACTCCACTAACCCAATGTGAATGGGCAGAGTACAGTGAGCAAGCTCCAGCTTTTATACGACCAACTCGTAAACGCGGTCGGCGACTACAGGGCATTAAGTACGAAAACAAAGCGCGTGCTGCATTTGCTGATCGCTTTGGTAGCGCTTTTATGCCTTCTCAGTGGATACGCTATCGGGGCGAAGACGGTCGAATCCGCTGGTGCCAGCCAGACGCAGTCCTCCACGACAAACCGTCCCACAGCCTTACCATCATCGAGTTTAAGTATAACCACACTGACGTGGCGTGGTGGCAACTGTTTCGGCTCTATCGACCTGTCCTGGAATGCCTGTTTAACGGATACGGGTACGAGTTTCGGTGTGTGGAGGTCTGCCGGTGGTTTGATCCCTCAACCCGCTGTTCTGTACGGCCACAGCTTCGTGAAGATGTACTCGATCTGAAGCCGGACGTCTTCAACGTGCACATCTGGAACCCATGAACGCCGCTCCCGACATCAACGAACTGGTCGAGCTATGCGCGGTCGACAACCAGCTCTACGCTAGCACCTTCTTTCCCAAGACGGTCCGGCAGGAGTTTCCGGCGTTCGAGGATACGGTGTGGGAGGAGCTGGAAGACCCGGAGAAACGTTATGTTGCGCTGAAGATGTTTCGTGGCAGCGCGAAGACGACCCGGCTGCGGGTATTCGTTACGAAGCGAATAGCCTACGCCCTTTCCAACACTATCCTCTTCGTTTCGAATGCGCAAAAGCACTCGGTCTACTCGCTTAAGTGGATTCGCCGGCAGGTGGAGTTTAATACGAAGTGGGCGCGGACGTATGGCCTGCGGAGGGGAACGACGTGGAATGATGAGCATTTGGAGATTCTCCACGGAGTGGATGGGCGCATCATCAACGTGCTGGCCTTGGGTATTACCGGCCAAGTGCGTGGTATCAACCTCGATGACTTCCGGCCTGATTTGATTGTGTTGGATGACCCGGATAATGAAGAGACGACAAACACACCGGAACAGAGGGAAAAGACGAGCGATCGGCGCGCTACAGAAGTCCCTCGCCCCTCCGACTGAAAACCCGACGGCAAAAATGGTTCTGCTTCAAACGCCGTTTAACGACTTCGATCTTATTGCAACTTGTAGCAAGAGTAGCGAGTGGAGCCTGGTCGAGATTGGATGTTTCGATTCGAACGGGAAGTCCACGTGGGAAGCACGCTACCCCACAGAGTTTCTCCAAAAGGAGAAGCACGAGCACACTCGCCTCAACAAAATGTCGCTCTGGATGCGGGAGATGGAGTGTAAGATTATCTCCCCGGAGACGGCGGCGTTCGATTTGGAGTGGCTGAAGTACTGGGACGAAAAGGGGCTGCCGCCCGGGATGACGAAACTGATCGCCATCGACCCGGCGTCGAGCGAGAGCAAGAAGGCCGACGATCAGGTTATTGGTGTGGTGGGCTTTCGAGGGCGCGAGGTCTATGTGGTCGAAGACACTGCCGAAAAGGGTGAAATGCCGGAGGCAGCAGCGCTGACGTTTATCTCGTATCTCTCCCGCCACACCATCTTACGCGCTGTGGTGGAAAGCATCGCCTATCAACGAGTGTTGGCGTGGTACATTGAACGGAAGATGAAGGAAACTCGCCGGTGGTGCGTCATCGACCAAATTCAGGATCGCCGGCGGAAGAGTGATCGGATCATTCAGGCTTTGCGTGATAAGGCGGCGAATGGCTTGCTTTTTGTGCACAGCTCACATAAAAAGTTCATCGAGCAATTCGGTGATTACCGGCCTAATGTGGACATGTTGGACGATGTGCTGGATATGGTGGCGATGGCGATTACTTCCGCCCGCTACCACGTCGCCGTCGACGGCGAGGAAGAGGACTACGGTGGCATGAACGATGAAAGCGACATTCCGGCCCTCGAACTCGATGCGTTGGGAGCTGCCCCGTGAGTAAGCTGAAGCCTGAAGTTGTTGAAATCCCGTACGATTCGCCCCGGCATGCGGTGATCCTGGAGGCGATTCGGCAACGTTACGACCTCTCTCGTCATCGCATGAGCGAGCGGTACGATACGTGGAGCAAGATGGAAGAGCGTTTCCGGGCGTACGTCAATTTGAAGGAAACGGATCGGCTCCGCGAAAATCTCCGGTCGACTGGCCGGCCTCAGTACGTCACCATCGACGTGCCTTACAGCTACGCTATGCTGCTCACCATGCACACCTACCTAGCGAGTGTGTTTCTCGCTCGAAGCCCGGTGCTGCAATACACGGCGAGGAACGGGGACAGCGCGGCTAACGAGATGGCTGTCGAAGCGGTGATGGATTACCAATTCCAGGCCGGCGGGATGATGTTGCCGCTGCATCTGTGGTTGATGGACGCCGGCAAGTACGGCCTCGGCGTGGTGTGCAATGGGTGGTACGACGAACAGAGATACTTCACGCAAGTTGCGGAAGTGCCGGCAAGCTATCTTGGTCTCACTGTTCCGGGCAAGATGAAGAAGGTGAAGCAGCTTGTTCGGGTGCAGGGGTATCAGGGGAACAAAATCTTTAACGTGCGTCCGCAGGACTTCTTTCCCGATCCGCGCGTTCCCCTCTCCCAACTGCAACGGGGAGAGTTCTGTGGGCGCATTGTTGAGACTGGCTGGAATACCGTCGTGCGGAGGAAAGAGGATGGCTATTATTATAACGTGGAGAAGCTACAGCAGAACCTCCAAACGTCACCAAATTCGTTTGGTCGTGACCGCGGAAGCTCGCAGCTCGTTCTGCCCGAGGCGATGGACACGTTATACTACAGAGGTAAGCTCGAAGACCCCGCGCGAACTGGAAACAACGAAAAGAAAGAAAAGTCGTACATCGAGCTGTTGGAAATGGAGATCGAACTCGTCCCGACCGATTGGGGGTTAGGAACGAGCAAGTACCCGGAAAAGTGGGCCTTCACGGTTGGCAACGATGAGGTGATCCTCTGTGCCATGCCGAAGGGAAGTTATCACGATAAATTCGAATACTTCCCGCTTGAGTACGAAATCGAGGGTTACGCCCTCGCCAAGCGGTCGATGTTGGAGATCGTCGACCCGATGAACGAGATCCTGTCGTGGCTCTTCAACTCGCACATGTACAACGTGCGGAAGGCTCTCAACGACCAGCTGGTGGTCGACCCGAGCCGGGTGGTGATGAAGGACCTCAACGACCCGGCAGCCGGCCGGATTGTGAGGTTGAAGCCCGAGGCGTATGGCACCGATCCGAGACTCACCGTGCATCAGCTGCAGATCGCGGATGTGACGCAGACGCACCTGCGGGACTTCCAGATGGTGGCGGATTTGATGCAACGGGTGTTGGGGATCAACGACCAGATCATGGGTCAGATGAACACCGGCGGAAGGCAAACGGCAACGGCCGTTCGTACGTCAACCACCCTCGGCATCAATCGGATGAAAACGGTGGCGGAGTACATGAGTGCGATGGGCTTCACGCCGTGGGCAGACGTTTTGCTTGCGAATACGCAACAGAGGATGAGCGTGGAACAATCGCTCCGGATCGCCGGCCGAAACTATGGCACCGGCGAACAGTTCGTGCAGGTCGACCCGGATAGGATCGCCGGCCAGTTTGACTTTGTTCCGGTGGATGGAACGATGCCGGTCGATCGGTTTGCGATGGCGAATCTGTGGAAGGAGCTGGCACAGGCCATGCGGCAGATGCCGGAGGTGGCGCAACAGCTCGACTGGACTGGGATTATGGGGTGGATTGCTCAGATGGGCGGGGCGAAAAACTTCGACCAGTTCAAGATCAATGCAAGGGTGGTGCCAGACGCGCAGGCAGCAGCGGGTGCTCGTGCTGGTAATCTAGTGCCGCTGCCACGTGGTGGAGGGCCAGCAAGTGGAGTTGGACCGACAGCAGGAAGCGCGCCAGCAGGTTCGCCTATTCCAGGACCTGCTAACGTCTCAGGCGTGGGCCGAACTGGTTAAGATCGGGCAGGCCCAGATTTCAACCCGGCGGGGGAAGTATAACTCTACCCCGCTTAACAGCAACGACGCCCTGTTGATGCAGCAGTGGGAACTGGGCGAAGCGAGCGGGATGGCTACGTTGTTGGCTATCCCGGCTACTTTGGTTGAAAGTGGTTTAGCTGTGTTGAAGGAGATGGAAAATGCCCGAAGAGAAAGTGGAGACGGTGGAGACTCCGACCCCGACTCCGGCGACGGAACCAGCTGAGACAAAAGCAGAAGATCTCGGTTCAGACGTCTTTACCGATTTCGCCAACGAAGACCTCGGCGCCGAGGTGGAGGAAATCGTCAAGAGCGACGATACGCCTCCGCCCGCGAAAGAAGAGCCAAAGGGTGAGCAACCGCCGGTAGATAAGACGCCGGCACAGCGGGCAGCAGAAGCTGTGCAGGCGTTGGAAAAGCCGGCGAGTGATCAACCCCCGGCGACTCCGCCGAAGTCGGAAACCCCGCCACCCGCTGTCGAAACTCCGCCGGCAACACCTCAAAAAACGCCGGAAGAGATCAAAGCGGAACGGGAGCAGTCGCGGAAAAAGTACTTCGACGAGCTAGCGCAAGGCTATGCTCTGTCAGAAGAAGATGCCAACGCGGTCATTACTGACCCGGAAAAAGTGCTGCCTCGTCTCCTGGCGAAGGTGCACATGGATGTGGCGGACCGGATGGCCCAATGGGTGGCCACCTCGTTTCCCCACTTCATGCAAGCGCACTCGCAACGGGCGCAGGCAGTCGAGACCAGCACAAAGCTGTTCTTCAGTGAGTGGCCTGAGTTGAACAAACCGGAATACGCCCCGGTGGTAGCACGGGTGCTGTCCGGATATCGGCAGGCCAACCCGACAGCGTCGGCAGAGGACGTTATCCGAGAAGGTGGTGTAGCATCGCTGGTAGCGTTGCGTATTCCGCTCCCTCAAAGGTTGATGGAGAAGCACAACGTGGACACGCCAGATGCAGCCAGGCCCGGTGGAACGCCAGTCGTTCCGAGCGGCAGTGGCGCGACACCACCGCCAGCAAGAAAAAGCTCGAACGCTTTCGAGGTTCTCGCAGAAGAGGATCTCGTGGACGATCGAGGTTGATAAGGAGAAGTCATCATGGCAGTCGCAGGACTTCGTGGAACGGGCGATTGGGCAACAGACGAGCGCCCCAAGAACTTCCGCGAGTATATTCTCTGGCGCCGGCCCAACGGCCAAGCACCCCTCACGGCCCTTCTGTCGAAGATGCGGTCGGAAAAGGTGGATGATCCGGAATTCAACTGGTGGGAAGAAGAGCTCAACGCCGTTCGAGTCCAGATCAACTACGGCACCGGTTACGCCACCAGCGCAACCACCCTCGTGTGCGACAGCGGCAACTGCGACGATCTGGTCGCGGGTGACGTGCTGCTCGTCGAGGCGGCGATCACTTCGTCGTACACGCACGAGATCCTGGTCGTCTCCAGCGTCACGGACAGCAACACGATCGTGGTGCAAAGGGCGGCCGCCGGCACTACCGCCGCAACCATCGCCAACGACGTCTACCTGACGAAAATCGGGAACGTGTACGAGGAAGGCAGCACATCGCCGGCCGCGTCCACTCGCAACCCGACGAAGATCTACAACTACACGCAGATCTTCAAGACGGCGTACAGAATCACCGAGACCGCACGTCTCACCCGGACGCGAACGGGTGACCCGCTGAAGAACGACAAAAAGCGGAAGATGTTCGATCACTCGGTGGCGATGGAGCTGGCGTTCCTCTTCGGGAAGCGGTACGAGACCACGGGTGCGGCAGGTAAGCCGCAGCGTTTCACCGGCGGCCTGCTGTACATGCTGTCGACCTACGCAAGCACGCGCATCACGGCGTTTACCACTACGCCGACGGAAGCGACGCTGCTGGCGGCGGTGTACCCGATCTGGGACTACGACACCGAAGCGGGTGCGGAGCGGATCTGCTTTGCCGGTAACGGCGCGCTGAATTCGCTGAACAACCTGGCGAAGAACAGCTCGTCCACGCGCATCAACTTCGACGGCTATGTGACGGTGTACGGCATGCGCCTCGCACACTGGATCTTCCCGCAAGGTGAGATCTACGTGAAGACGCACCCGCTGTTCAACACGCACGGCCGGTTCACCTACGACATGTTCATCTTCGATCCGGGCGCCATTCGTTACCGCTACATGCGGGACACGAAGCATCAGGACAACATCCAAGCGAACGACGCGGATGAACTGAAAGGTCAATGGCTGTCGGAGTGCGGGCTGGAGCTGGCCCACGCGAAGACGAGCTGCTGGCTGAGCAACTTCGTGGTGTAAGTCTTAAGCGCGGGGTTTATCAGGAATTAACCCCGCGCTTATTCCCGCCCCCAATCGGAGGTTAAAATGAGCAAGAAACACGCACCGCCCTTTAAGCATAAACAGCAAATGTTACAGTCTGCCCCACGACGGCCAGGCAAAGTTTTGAAGGTGCTGATTGCCGTCCCGTCCACAGGGATTTGGATGGCCGACTTCGGCGCCGCGTTGGTGAACATGGTTGCCGCGTTCTGCACGTTCAAGATCGAGGGGTGGGATCAGCAAATGGCCTTGATCACTAACATCAAGGGCTCAGTGCTACCGAAGTCGAGGTGGTTGTGTGTGCAAGAGGCGCTGGAGAAAGAGTGTGAGTATTTGATCTTCATCGACAGCGACCAAACATTCCCGCGAAAGATGCTGCACCTTCTGTTGTCGCGGAAGGTGGATTGCGTAGCCGCAAATATCGCCACTAAGGTAATTCCGGCTCAGCCCACCGCGCGCAACAAAGACCCAGGCGGCGACCCCTTGAAGTGGGTTACCGTCTACACCGACCCGGAGAGTACGGGGTTGGAGAGGGTGGACAGGATCGGCACGGGGATCATGATGCTGAGCCGGCGAGTGATGCAGTTGATTCGCCCGCCCGATTTCGACATGAAATGGCGAGAAGATGTGGAGAACTATCAGGGGGAAGACTGGTGGTTGTGTCAAGCTCTCGAACGTGAGGGAGTTCCCATCTACATCGACCAAGACTTGTCGAAGGAGGTAGGACACATCGGCTTTTACAACTTTACCCACGACGTGGTGGGGGAGATTCAGCGTGTTCGTGATTCCAAGCAGGGACAGAGTCAAGAAGCTGCGTGAACTCGCAGCTAGCTTCGGGCAACAAGACCTGAAGCAGCCGGTGATGGTTGTGGTGTGCAGCCGCGACCCTAACTGGGAAGACTACTTCGACGAGAGGTGGCCCGAGCGGTGGCAAGTCCACGTCGCCGAGGGGGACTTCACCTACTGCGGGGAGAAGATGAATTGGGCCTACGCCCGTCTCCCCGACGCCAAATTCTACGGACACCTGTGCGATGATGTGCTGATTGGCACGCAGGATAAGCTTGCCGAGCTTGTCGAGGTGGCCGGAGATTGGAACATCGCCTATCCCAACGATGGAGTTTATCACGGGGATTTAACCTGCTTTCCCGTGAGCGGCGGAAAGTTGACGCGGCTGTGGGGATGGTGGGCGCATCCGTGGTTTAAGCATAATTGCCTCGATTCGGTGATTGATGACATCGGCCGGACACTGGGGGTTCTAAAGTACTGCAAAGACGTAAAGTTCGTGTGCAAACACCCGCTTTTCGGTAATGCAGAGTGGGACGAAACCTACCGGCGCGTAGAACCAATCAACCGAGAAGCGGGCGTCATCTTCGACACGAAGTGGAAGGACTCGCAAGAACGTCGAGAGTTCATGGACAGGATCAAGCGTGAAATGAACGCACAACGCGAAGTGGAGGTTGCAAATGGCTAAGAAGGTGAAGAAGGAATATGTGCCGACGGCGATGGTGGGTGAGGGTTCGCCCCCTTGTCTGTATCTCGACTTTCAGGGCAAAGACGCCGGCCAGATCACCGGCCTGTCGGTGGGCGAGAAAGTGGAAATCCTCGTCACTGGGACGGTGAAGGGGCTGAGCCAGCGTGAACGGACCGACTACGACGACCCGAAAAAGACGGTGAAAACCGGCACAATCGACCTCGAAAACTACCGGGTAAGGGTGATGGAAGACGAGAAGAACCCCTTCACCGCGATGGCAGAGGATGACGACTAATGCCTAAGGGAACAAAGGTGCACCGCTGTGTGCAACGGGTGAAGAAGCAGGGACGGAGTGAGTCGTCCGCCATCCGCATTTGTCAATCGGCCACCGGCCAAAGCTACAAAACTGGAAAAGCCCCGAAGAAGGGCAAGGCGCCGTAACCATGAAGTTCAAAGTCCCGCTTTGGCTGAAACTGTTCTGGTGCAGGCTCGCCGGCCACCGGCCGATCGACACTGGAGAGAGTGCGTTGCGTTGCAAGCGATGCGGAAGGTTCGTCCATGGCTGACGTCATGACCAGTTTCAAGCCGGCATGGCACCTGGAAAGGGTTGCTCAGTTGCGGAGAAAGCGGGACATTGTGCCCACGCATCTGCAAATGATTATCAGTGACCTGTGTAATCAGGATTGCCACTTTTGTGCCTACCGGATGGAGGGCGGGTTTTCAACGGAGCAATTTCCTGACGAGTCGGGGAAGAAGAACCCCACTCGTTTTATTCCCGTCGAAAAGGCGATCGAGATTCTCAACGACGCAGCGAACGCCGGCGTGCTGGCGGTGGAATTCACCGGAGGTGGAGAGCCAACGGTGCACCCACAGTGGGAAAGTATCATCGCCCACGCGCAGGGACTCGGGCTGAGGACGGGTTTGGTGACGAACGGGACTCGGTTGGAGGGGAAGGCGGGGGTGCTGAGTGGGTTGACGTGGCTGCGAATTAGCCTCGACGCCGGCCAGCAACTCACCTACGAAACCATTCGGGCAACGAGGTTGTGGAACAAGGTCGTGGAGAACATTCGGTATGCTGCTGCGTTGGATGGGCCGCTTGTTGGCGTGGGTTTTGTGGCTACCAGGGAAAATTTTCACGAGATTGTGGACGCCTGCGTCCTTGCGAAAAGCCTCGGAGTCCCTTACGTCCGAATATCTGCCATGTTCTCCCACCAAGGGGCGGAATACTACTCGGGCGTCGAAGGGGCGATTAGGGATTACATTAGCACAGCGAAGAGTCTTGAAGATTCCTCGTTCAAAGTCGTAGACTTTTTTGGGGCGCGCGTGCATGACCTTGAAATGGCTGCTCCGGATTACGACTTCTGCGGGTATCAGCAGTTTGTGGTGTACATCGGAGGAAATCTCAAGGTGTATACCTGCTGCACGAACGCTTACACGCGAAAGGGTGAGATCGGAGACCTCTCAACGCAACGATTCTCCGACTGGTTTTATAACACCCGGCGTTACGACTTCGATGCCCGCTCGTGCCACCATTGTCAGTTCAACGACAAGAACAAGTTGATCAACTATCTCGTTGATCCCAACCCACCTCACGTGGAGTTTGTATGAACGGCGACGATTTTCTAACCGTGCTGCAAAAGCGGCTCGGAAGGCGAACGGACATTACCAGCGCGATGGTGACGTTGGAAGCGGAAATGTTGAGAAAAAACGTGCTGGAGAATGCGACATTCAAACCGTGGTTTCTTCAGGCAGAAGACGCCACGATCACGACCACTGCGTCGCAGGAGTATGTCTCCCGGCCGGCGGACTTTGTGCACTTTGATGAAGAGGACGATTGGTGCCAAATCGCGTACAACGACCCTGACGATACCAGCGCCGATCCTTGGGTGCCGATCGTCCTCGACGACTGGAACATTATCAAAGCGTACTATAAGGACGAGGTAATCGGAAAGCCGATCAAGGGAGCGCTGGTTTTCAACCGACTCTACCTCCGGCCGATTCCCGACGACACTTACACCCTCCGGTGGCGGTATTACAAAACCGACTCAGCTTTCGACTTCACCGTGGCGAGCGAGAATCTGTGGCTCCAGCACGCGAGCGATTGGGTGCTAGGCGAGGTGGGCTTGATATTCGCCTCGCAGTACACGCGGGATCAGGATGTGATTCCCGTTTTTGACCTGATGCGGAAGGAAGGTCGCCGGCGAGTTTACAACGAAACCATCGCTCGCTTCGAGGCGGGGAAAATGCGTTCGATGGGAGATGACTGATGGGACTTGAGAGCGGTAGCTATCTCGACGATCTAGTCATCACCAACCCCACCGGGACTGACGCTAAGTCGGAGGGGGATAACCACCTTCGGCTGATTAAAACGGTTGCGAAGGCCACCTTTCCCGGCTTGGCCGGACGTGCGTGGCGAGTGCAATCGAAGTCGAGCGGGTATACGGTGGCAGCGACGGACAACATGACCGTGATCAACTGCACAGCTGGGTTGACGTTGACCTGGACGGCGGTGGGGACGTTGGGGAACGGGCACTTTGTCATCGTCGAGGCGAATGGTGGAGATGTGACAATCGACCCCGCCTCGACCGAACAGATCAACGGGGGGTTGACTCTCACGGTGCCGAACGGGTCGATGGCAATTGTGGCGTGTGATGGCTCGGCTTTGCACGCGATTTTGGCCCCGAAATCCCTCAGCGCGTTTGCTCTCACGTTGCTCGACGATGCGAGTGCAAGCGCCGCGAGAACTACTTTGGGTGTGGCGATAGGCACGGATGTACAGGCATATGACGCCGAGTTGGCAGCCCTCGCCGGGTTGACTAGCGCGGCAGACAAGGTGCCGTACTTTACGGGGAGCGGAACTGCGGCTCTTGCCACACTCACCTCTTTCGCGCGGACGTTGCTGGATGACACCGACGCTTCGACTGCCCGAGCTACGTTGGGCGTAGCGGTGGGCAGCGATGTACAGGCGTATGACGCCGAGCTTGCGGCCCTCGCCGGGCTGGTGAGTGCGGCAGATAAACTTCCGTATTTCACCGGAAGCGGAACAGCGGCGCTTGCGGACTTCAGCGCGTTCGGCCGGAGTTTAGTGGACGATGCAAACGCGGCTGCGGCACTGGCGACGCTGGGTCTTGACGCTGACCTTGCCACTTTTTCTTTACCGGCGTCGACGACGATTAGTGCGTTCGGGGCGACGTTGATCGACGATGCCGCCGCGTCAAACGCCCGCACCACGCTCGGTTTGGGCTCGATTGCCACCTACCCGCTCACCATTTCCACCTCCTCGCCGAGTGGCGGGAGCGATGGAGACTTGTGGTTTGTGAGGGAGGCGTAAAAAGTGGCAACTGTCATCTACCTCACCTCCGGATCAAGTTGGAGTGTTCCGTCGGATTGGAACAACTCTAACAACACCGTTGAGTGCATCGGAGGTGGCGGGGCTGGAGCCTACAACACGGCAGCGAACGGGCTCGGCGGCGGCGGTGGCG
>Ga0208644_1003919_pt1 | contig 11367 bp, 27 predicted proteins | sample VirMetDEL_Nov_18_FD_184517 | JGI IMG/M metagenome (GOLD analysis project Ga0208644, IMG submission 184517) | Aqueous microbial communities from the Delaware River and Bay under freshwater to marine salinity gradient to study organic matter... | ecosystem: Environmental > Aquatic > Marine >... | reverse complement strand
GCGTTGAGAAGGATTCTGGACCGAATTAATTTCGGGAAAAGGATTCTGGAGTTATTTTAGAAGGGTAGACTTAAACAGTCTACCTTTCCTTGTTCTTACAAATATACTTTACTATATTACTCATAAGAAAGAAAGATAAAAGATATGATTTGTAAAAGTTGTTCAAAAGAAATCCCATCAAAACGAATTGAATTAGGGTTCAAACATTGTGTTGATTGTTCCACAGTTGAGGCTTATGGTACAATTGATATTGTTTATCATAAAACAGGTAACACAGTAGAACATGTTGATAAGGAAACAGCTAACCATGTTAATAAAATGGCTCGTCGATCAGGTTTTGGATCGTCATTAGGTAAAATTAAGAGTGGTGGTGGTAATGAGTTCAATAAAAAGTTTGAAATTGGTTGTTCTACAGCTCGTATTGGTTCGCCTGCTATGTTTAAGAAAACAGGTGAAGATATGATGTTCTGGTTTGAAACATATGGGTTAGAGAAAGCATATGAGTGTATAGATAAGGCATATGATAATGTACGTATTACAAGTGGTGAACGCGCCACACTAAGACGCCTCATAAAAAATTATGCCCAAGTGGTAAACTAGGCTTTACCAAAAAACTTTATTATATTATAGAAGATAAAAAGACAAAAAAGAGATGGATATTTCAAAAGTTACAAAAGATTTGATGTTGAAGGAACCGTTTTATGGTTTGATGTTACTTCAACTAAACAAAATTGAAAACAAGAACATTAGTACAGCTTGTGTTCGTAAAGCTGGTTACAATTTGAATTTGGAATTCAACCCCGAATTTTATGAGAGTTTAAGTTATGAACATCAGTATGGTTTGTTGAAGCATGAATTGCTTCATATCGCATTTCATCACTTGTATAATTTTGATGATTATGAAAACCAACGTATGGTTAATATAGCAGCCGATATTGAAATTAACCAATACATTGATGATAAACATTTACCAGATGGAGCACTGTTACCATCTTCATTCCCTGATTTTAACTTGCCTGAAAAAGCAGGTACTAAAATATATTATGACTTGTTGATGAAAGAATATGACAATATGGAACAATCAGAAGGTGATCCAAGTTCAGGTGATGGTAAAGGTGATGGTGGTGATGGTAATAATGGTTTGAATGACTCACAACAGAAACTAAAAGATATGGTTGATGGTGATGGTGATTTTATGGATGGAATGTTAGACGATCATGGTTCATGGAAAGAAATTTCAGAACTAAGTGAGGCTGAAAAGAAAATTATAAAGAACCAAGTTGAACATCAACTAAAAGATGTTGTGACTCAATTGGATCGTAAAGGAAGTAATAGTAGAGGTGATTTACCTTTGGCACTACAACAGATGCTTGAGGAACTGTTTAAAGAAGTCAAACCAGTTGTTGATTGGAAATCATATTTGAGGAATTTTGTAAGTAGTTCTAACAAAATTGAGACTAAAAAGACTCGTCATAAACCAAATATTCGTTTCAATGGCAATCCAGCCCTAAAAATCAAACCACGAAAAAATATGTTAGTGGCTATTGATACAAGTGGTTCAGTGTCAACTGAAGAAATGGCTAACTTTATGGCTCAAATTAAATTAATACATAAAACAGGTACTGACATTACTATATTGCATTGTGATGCTCAAGTAGACCATGTTGAGGAGTATAAAGGTAAATTCATCAATATTGTTTATGGTGGTGGTGGAACTAACTTTACTCCAGCTGTTGAATGGTTTAATAAGAATAGCCAACAATATAATTGTATGGTTTATTTTACAGATGGTGAGTGTCCAGCACCTGAAGTCAAACCTAAGAAAAACATGTTATGGGTATTGACTCGTGAGCGAGATTATTATAGTGACTCGTTACCAGGCAGACAGGTTAAAATGGAAGTTCTTTAACTTTAACTTGTTAATACACAATGCCTTAATTATATTAATCATATAAGAAAAAAGATAAAAAAGATAAAAAAATTAGATTATGCAAAAAGTATCACTTAACTCAAATGAATTGAAAGGGTTTTTGACCCACATTATTAACAACAACCAACACATTCAAGAACAGGGTAAAACACCTGTATCAATTGAAGTGGTAGGTGAATCAGGAATTGGTAAAACCAGTTCTATCCTACAATTGGCTAAAGAAACAAATTTGAATTTTGTTAAACTGAACCTCGCCCAAATTGAAGAATTAGGTGATTTGGTTGGTTTTCCAATTCGTCAGTTTGAAGTAACTAATGGAACTGAAACTAAGTATGTTGATGAGAATGTCATTGATGATGCTCGTCAAAGTGGTTTCAAACCAACTGGTAATAACCGAATGAGTTACTGTCCACCTGAATGGATTGCTGGTAAAGAAGAAGGGGGTATTTTGCTCCTGGATGACTGGAATCGAGCTGATATGAGGTTCATTCAAGCTGTAATGGAACTAGTAGATCGTCAACAATATATTAGTTGGACACTACCTAAAAATTGGCATATCATTCTCACCAGTAATCCAGACACTGATGACTATATTGTAAACAGTATTGACGCCGCTCAGAAAACACGATTCATTTCTGTTGACTTGAAATTTGATGTTGATTGTTGGGCTAGTTGGGCTGAAGAAAACCATGTAGATAGCCGTTGTATTAACTTTATGTTGATGCATCCAGAACTAGTTTCTAAGAAAGTCAATTCAAGAAGTATTGTAATGTTCTTCAATAGTATTTCTAGTATTGAGTCATTTGAAGATAATTTAGGATTAATCCAAATGATTGGTGAAGGTTCAGTTGGAAGTGAATTTGCTAGTATGTTTACTATGTTCATCAACAACAAATTGGATAAATTGGTTGATGTTAAGAAAGTGTTGTTTGATGAAAATGAAGAGAACGCTATTAAAATGTTCAAAGCAAATATTGGTTCAGGTGAAACTTACCGAGCAGATATTGCCTCAACATTGACTACTCGATTGATTAATAATGTAGTGTACTTTGCTAAAGACAACAAAGTAGAAAAATCACTAATTAGTCGTATTGGTAAATTGGTGACTGAAGATATTTTGAACAATGATTTGAAATACCATTTCGTTAAGTCAGTTTATGGTGCTGACCAAAAGAAATTTGCAGCGTTGGCGTTGAATAAGGATTTGGTTAAGTACATTTTGAAATAAGGAGTTAAGTGATAATTGGGGGGTTTGGGTAACCAACCCCCCTTTATTATATTATAAGAGTAAAAAATAAAAGATAAAGATATGTTAAAAGAATTTGTACAAGTGAGTAGTTGGTCCTATGGAAGTAGGATATCATTCTCAAGTTATGGAGAAGTAATTTCATTCCTATCTAAACAAGATTTAGACAGTCTCAAAAGTAAACTAAACCAATTCAAAGAAAACACAGTTGAAAAACATGACAAGACTTGGATTGCTAAAGGTTCTATTACTCGTGAAAAAATGAGTTTAGTCACAGACGAACTTAAAATTAAACGAGTTCGTAAAATGAGTGAAGCAGATAAAATTGTTATTGATGATAGTGTAGTGAACACTTATATTAATGACAAACTGTCATATGTTATTTCAGCCCCTATTAACATAGTTAAAGATGACTATAATAAATCAGGTAGTAGATCAACATTTGAATCATTGATTAAACATATGGACAAGTATGTTGGTGATAAAATCATTATTTTTGAAAGTACTGACTATAGTAAAACAAAAGATCACCTATCAGAACTAATCAAACAAAATCCAGATTATACTAAAGCCACTATTGAATCATTTTATGAAGTAAAAGGCCTTCACAGAACAATGGGTTGGGGTGATAGTAGGTATATTACAACCAATGATAAAATAAATGATTTTCTTAATAGTTTTATAATGGCTAGTGAGAAAAATAATGGTATTCTAATGAGTGAATTTTTCAGAACAGCTGATGCTGACAATGCTGCTCTTGATTTTGAAACTTATGAAACTATTAGTGACATGGTTAAATCACGTGACCGCGGAAATGCATTAATGGGTTTGGAAGTACTAAGTAATTGTCTAATACCTGAAGGTAATGAAGCACTAATTGCTTTGGTATTTAAAAGTTATTATGAGGTACATGGTAACAATAAACAAGCATTCACACCATCAATTTGGAGTTTTATTAAACGAAATAAAGCGGTTCATGACTTATCAAACAACAACTATCGTTATTTGATTCCTAAATTAATGAAACTAGATAATAGTGACGACATGAAGAATGTTATTAATAAGATGTTTGTTGAAGAAGTGAATAAAAACTATTTCAAAGGCGAATCATTACAAGTTACAAACATATCTTTCAACAACTAATAGGTGTGGTGGGGTTTCGAGTTTTGAAACCCCAACCCTCTTTATTATATTATAGAAGATAAAAAGATAAAAAATGGAGAATAAAAAGAAAGAATGGTACAAACTGAAGTTTGAACTGACCCAAATGAAAACTCAAATGTCTGATGACAAAAAGGGGTTGGCTATAACAAACTCAAATCAACTTGAAGATCTAGTCAATGATTATTTTAATGTTGGAGATAAGTTTGTTTATGAAGTTGATACTGACCGAGGTAATGTCGCTATTAAATCCAAAGCAAACGATTGGAGTGCTGAATCCATCACTTTAGATCTCAGAACTAAAGGTATATATGATGAAGATGGAAACCAACATACAATTGAATACCTTAGACTAGACACTACCAGACTTAATCTAGGACTTGATATTACAGATGATGATAGAACCAAAGTACATTTGTTACAATTATCAGGTCAAATAGCTGAGTCTGTTATGAATAGGGATAGTTTTTATGATGAGGTATACCATATGTTGCGTAATGGAAGTGGAGTTCAAATTATGAAAGACATGACTGATTATTATGATGACTTGAATAAAAAATGTGATAGTATTAGACGGGATTATATGTTTGATAAAATTACCTCATATTTGAATAAAGGTTCAGTTCATGTTGATTATAGTACTAATTTTGATTACAAATTAAATGACCGTGTTTATGTGGATGGTGATATTAAATTTGAATTGAATAAAGGTGGAAAAACATATAATGTAAAATGGACTAAAACAAACCATGACGGTACTCAAATTTGGGAAAGAGAAGTACGTTCTAAAGTAGAACATGTTAGAAATTTTATCTCAAAATGTATACAGAATGAAGGAGACGTTATATTCAATAATACCGAAGTTAATCAAATCCCAGAAGAATATAAATGAATCCAAACACCAAAATAGCGTTACGTAAATTACTCAAAACAAATGAAACAATTAGACATAACGTGTTAACATCATTACATCAAGTACCATTAGATGATTATTCAGATTATAGACATAGGTTTTTAACTATGATAAAACAAGAACCAAAATTTGCTTGGGATAGAATAGAGTGGGATGTGGTGAAAAGGATTCTGGACCGGTTTGTGAAAAGTAAATTTAATCAAGTGTAAAATAAGGAGTGGGTCAATTGAGTAGATTGGCCCACCCACTTTTTTTTATTATATTATAAGAGTAAAAGATATGAAAAGAAAGACAAATGAACAGAAGATGAAACAGTTGTTAAAGGAACTTGACACTGTTGAAGTCGCAATTATCACAGCCATGTTAGGTCATTACTGTGATTCAATTTTAGAGAACGAAGATGAAACACGTCGAATGTATGACAACCATATATTCAGTGCTGATTTGATGATTGATGTTTCAAATAAAGTTAAAACAATACTAGGATGATAAACGAATTATTAGAAAAACGAGACCATTTAATGAACATAGCTGCTATATTATATGGTGACATGTATGTTTGTGATGATAAATTTTGGGGTAGTCCAACTGAACAAGATATGCTGAATGTTGAATTGGCTTTGGAATCATTAGGTTATGATTCATCTGCTAACTGTTCTGAAGAAGTCAAACAGGCCGCGGCCAAAATTATGAGTGACTTAATTGATAAAGGAATACTATGAATTTAGAGGGTTTGGCTGAAATGATTAATGTTTACCTTGATGAACAAGAAGAAAACATGACACAAGGTGATATTAACATTCATGGAGCAGTATTGAAACAATTTATTGAGTATTGGAAAGAACAATGGAAGGAGGATAACGAATAATATGAAACGTTCAGATAAAGAAGCTAATGGTACATCATTTCATAGTCATGAAATCATGTTAACACGTCATATGTTGATTAGTAAAATAGGTGAACCAGATTATTATGGTGATCACAACGATAAGGTACAATACGAATGGATTTGTGAAACAGAGGATGGTGATGTATTTACAATTTATGATTGGAAAGAATATAAACCATACAATGAATGGACTCCAATTAATTGGCACATTGGTGGACATAAAGAGAGTGTAACAAAACAAGCATTAACAGAACTCAAACAACTATTTGGTTAAACTATTCTTTGTTTTAACACAAGTTCTTAATTATATTATAGTATAAGAGAAAGAATAAAAGAGATGTTTAGTAATAAGATGATAAAAGATAAAGAAGTGTTAGTGTTTGAGGATTTTGTTTATGATGATGAGTTATTGGAATGGGTTTACATTGAAGATTATATCAACAATGTCACAACAGAAGAAATCATCAATGAAGAAAATGTGAATGTTGGTCAAAGTACAATTATTTAATAGATAGAGTTATGGATGATAAAAAATTAATTGCAGACAAGTTTGAAACGGTTACAGACCTATATGAATACTTGAGTGATCATGAGAAATTGATTAATGAGTTTTTAATAGAACATGGTGACAACGCTTGGGATTTATTAACCAACTGTGGGTCACGTTCGGAAGTAGATTTTTATATTAAAGGATAATGAAATTAGATAAAGACGAAATTAAAATGGTACTAGTTGTAGCAGGATGGCTTACTGTGGTGCTATTAGGTTTGTTATTAGTATTATAATTTGGCATCACCAAAGATTTTAATTATATTATAGTATAAGAAAGATAAAAAATGGATATGAATAATTTTTACAGAGATTTGTATGATGAACAAACCCGTAAGTCAGGTAAAATGGCTACGTTGATTGGGTTTTATGTAGGTGTACTTGAAGGTATTGAAAAGTATGGTTACACAAATGAAGACATTAAAAAACACCTAGAAACAGGTGAACAAATGTGGCGTGATATTTTTCCAAATACAACCAATACAACCGATACAAACAATGACTAAGAAAGAAATAAACAAAGCCATTGTCAAAACATTTATTCAACAAGTAAATGACGATTACAAAGTAATATGTGACTTTGAGGATGCCGATGGTGGTCGAATGGATTTTGGGATTGAACATAACAATGAAGATATTATGTTTCAATTTCATAGGAGTCATTTAGATGTGTGTACATGGAAAGTTAAGGGTGATAAAGGATACCAAGACGCATTTGATTTGGAATGTGAGTTACAACAAAAACTACACCAAATTAGTACACACATAAACAATTTGTATTAGTTAAGGGGCTTTGATTTATCAAAGCCTTTCATTATATTATAGTATAATAAGATAAAAAATAAAGATATGAAAGTAAGTGTAAAAGAAGTTATGATTGAGATGAAAAACATTAAAGGTTTAGGTTTACTAATCTCAGACGCAGACACAAATAGGATTATTAATTTCAAAACCAGATCAAAACGTGGTAAGAATGTATCCAAAGAAAAATTAGCTGACTTGAGCAACCCATACCGTTTTGGAGGTACTATTTACTATCCATTCTTAGGTGAGTTTGACGAGTGTTATCACAACAGTAAAGTATTGGTAAAATAATTGTTATGGAATATATTGATATTAGTTACAATATTGAAACTGTACAGAACGCAACTCAGTTGTTTGAAATTGATGAGAAAATAACAAACCTAATTAAGGGTGATCGAATGGAGTCAGGTACGGGATTTGGTTATCGTGATATTAGTTTTGAAATGACTAGTGAAGATAAAGCCGACATTGATATCATTAGTGAACAATTCGAGGCAATTATGTCACAATATAAGATTGATGATTATGGGTTTGAAACCAGTCGTGATGAAGATGATGGACCAGAATATGATGGTGCCGGGTTTAGATTTGAAGACAATTTCGAAGATGAGGCAGGATGGGAAGATTATAGTTTTGGAGTATAAGAAATCTTTGTTATATTATAGGAGTAAAAGAGATAAGTAATGAAGATATTTGATAAAAAAGAAAAAGTACTTGGCGCTGTCAAAGCCAAACAAAGACAACAATATTGGATCAGTCAAGGATATGTGTTGGGTGAAGATTTTGTTGTAGTTAGAGATTATAAGAACCCAAAAATGTATAACATTGGTCCCGCAATAAAATTGTAATGGATATTTGGAAAACATTAGATGCAAAAGTAGGTGAGCGATTCCAAAACACATCACACTTAACTGTATATGAAAGAGTTGATGGTACAGTAGGTGGTGCGCCTGCATTTGTTGAGGTACGTAATGGTAAAAAAATGAGACGTAAAATAAGTCTGTTTGATCTTAATATGGTCAAATTGGATGTGAAGTAATGATGGGTTTGTTTTTGTAAAAGATTTTAATTATATTATAGTATAATAAGATAAGAAAGAAAGACATGGCAAAATTAAGCGACAAATCAGAACACGGGACATCATATCATTTAATTGATATTAAGTCAACATTGAACCTATTACGTAAGGTATTAGGTGAACCAAAATATATGTGTAACACAGGTTATGATAAAACGAATATAGAATATGTTTGTGAGACAGAAGATGGTGATGTGTTTACAATTTATGATTGGAAAATGTATCGTCCAATTGGTGATGATGAAGTGATTAGGTTTCACATTGGAGCAGATACAGACAGAATCGCATTCAAAGCGAAAAATGAATTACATGGACAAGGAGCATTTGTAGGATAATATATGACAGAAGTAACATTATACGACGTAATAGAACACATCAAACAATCCGAAATATTGTTAGAACAGTTCATTGAATCAGAAGAATTAGACGTGGAAGATTTATGTTATCAATTAAGTAACATAGTGGACACAATTAAAGAAACATTAGACTAATATGAGTACAACATTTGCAATAGCATATGGAGACGAGGTAATAACAGTAGCAAGACGAGTGGGAGCAGGTAATGGTAAAGTAGAAATAACATTCACAAACCCACTCGCTGAATTGTTACCACCTAATACACCTGTGATGCCAACTGATAACACGGCACAAGGAGTTAGAACGATTGGTGATTTGATATTTCTAAAACATTACGGAACATTTAAAGGACAAATAAAATAAAATTAATAAAAATAAAAGTTATGGAAAACAAAAACAACAAAACAGAAGACACAATTAATGGTGTTGTAGGATTAATCCAAGTAATCTTGGGATTGGTAATGATCATTCTTGGATCATCATTATTGTAAAAGTTATGAAAACATTAGCTGTAGTAATTATGAGTGTTATGTTTCTTTGTTCATGTGAGAAAGAACCATTAACACCTACAACTCAACCTCAAACAACCATTACTGGTAGTAATTGTACATTGGTTCAATGTTCGGCGATAGCAGCCTCTACTAAATCAAGATGTAAACGTAATACTACAAATTGTAATGGACGTTGTTTCCAACACCAATAAAATAAAATAACAATGAAGAAAATAACGACGATAATGATTACCAGTATGATGATATGGTACGGTAATGCTCAGACACTAAGAACAGACAAGACGGATGAATTCACACATGACGTAACCAAGGTAACAAATACGTATGTGTTAGGTTCGGCGGACAATATGGTGGGTCAATTAAAGGGGTATATTGGTCATATTAATGATGTGTATGCACTGTATGTTTATTCAACGACTGATTTAGGTTGTGGTGGTACTAGGGACAATTATATGATTATATTGTTTGATGATGGAACAACATATAAATTAAGTAATGACATAGCTGATATTAGTTGTGCTGATTATGCTTCATCAATATATGTGTTTGATCCAAGTATGATTAATAAACCAATCACCAAAATACGAGTACGTCAAAGTAGGTACTATGCTGATTTTATCACAACGGATGGTGAATATACATTACAACAATTAATAACGGTTGTAGAATAATAATAACGGAGACACACGTAGTATACATTAGGGAATTAGGGTCACATATGTGACCCATTCTCATTGTATGTGATATACGTATATTGTTATATGTGGATATGTGTATGTAGTGATATAGGTATATAGGGTAGTGGGTGACAAGTGGGGGATAAGTGGGTGTTAGGATAAGGGTGACATGTGTGCCCTGCTGTCACGCAACCGCCTCAAAACGGTTCCGATAAAAAGATATATGTATATACAAAACACATCAAAATGGATTCTGGACTTGGGTTGGATGGGGTTTAAAAAAATGTTTTGACTTTGGAAATAACTTTATTATATTACTGGTATGAAAGATAAGAAAGAAAAAGATAAGAAAGAGGTGAGGGCCTTAAAACAACAAATAAGGCGAAACATGATTACAAAAGTAAAAAAAGATAAAACCAAATACGACCGTAAAAAGGATTCTGGATTGTGTTTGGTTAGGTTTTACTAAAAAGGATTCTGGACCCGTTTGTGACGGGTTTTTTTCTTAAAAAGGATTCTGGACCCAATGGGTACGTGTTGGTTGGGTGTGGAAAAAGATTCTGGCCAAGCCTACCTCTGATCCCTCCACACCTTGCAACCGGTGCGCCCTTTTTATCCTTCTCGGACTTTATCAATATAACAAAGATGACTTGTGTAGCCAAATTTGTTTTCGCATGTACATTATGCTATATTATAGGCATGAAAGATAAAAAGATAAAGATGACTAAGATTAAATTCACTGGTGTAGCGATTGGATCATTTATCATGGCGTACATGACAATGATGGGTTACGGTTCATATATGTTCAATGATTCATTAGGAGAGATGTTTGTGTTTTTGATTTTTGGTGTTGTGGGATGTGCAGGTACATTTTTGGCTTTCGTAACAAAGTAAATTATATTATAGACATATGAAAGATATAAAATTAAGATTTAAAGATGGTGTGTATGGGTTTGTTTTTGATGGTTGGTATGGTGAGATAAATAACATCATAACAGAACCTATATCTGAAAATGATGTAAAGTTTTTCAATCGTACCTCAGATGAATACATGAGTTTGTTTACTGATGTAAACAGTGTTGTAGAATTTTTCGGTTTGGAAAATAAGGACATTGTAAATGGAAGTTGGGACAATATTTTGGAGATTGTAAAATAATTTGTTATATTACAGTATAAGAAAGATAAGAAATAAAGATATGAAAAAAGTAATTCAAGACACATTCATCGACACTTTGTACATGTTTGGAGCAA
>Ga0208644_1003917_pt1 | contig 11370 bp, 24 predicted proteins | sample VirMetDEL_Nov_18_FD_184517 | JGI IMG/M metagenome (GOLD analysis project Ga0208644, IMG submission 184517) | Aqueous microbial communities from the Delaware River and Bay under freshwater to marine salinity gradient to study organic matter... | ecosystem: Environmental > Aquatic > Marine >... | reverse complement strand
AGAGGCTCTTTCTTTAGCTTCATCAACAGCTTTATTAGAAAAAGAAAAGAAAGCCACTTCATCAATACCTACGCCTTCCTTTAAGTATTCTTCTATCTTATTTAAAATAAAGGTAGTCTTCCCTGTCCCTGGGGGACCGATGACCACGATAGGGGATTTTTTAACCAATAAACTCATGTGCGTAACAAACCCTTTCTTTATGTTTTTCTCTTAACTCTTGTGAATAACCACCAAAAGTTCTTATTTTAGTTTCACCTTTTTCTAATCGTTTTAGTTCTTTCTCATAATCTTTCTTTCTATTTTGTTTGTTATGAGTAGTCGGTCTCCATTTATCAGGATGCGCTTCTCGATATTCACCTAATCTTGGGTGTGCTGTTTTAGAAAAGAATCGATGACCGAGGACCGTGAATTGTTTTGCCACTGCCTCCGATAAACGAACTCCTAAGCCTAATCCTTGAAAGTCAGGAAGTATCACTGTTCTGTGCTCCCTCCATGCTTTTTCTTTGATTGTTCCTGAGGGAAAAAAGACAACTGACGAAAAACCAACGACTGTTCCTTCCCAAGTTGCGATCCAACATCGTGTAGCTGTACTGATGTTTCCTGTGAGATAGTGATGCTCAGCGAAGTATGACCAAATTTTGTGGGAACAAGGAACGACTTCCAAAACGATCTTGGGTCGCCTAAGTAACCCCCTTGTTGTCACTTTGCTTGAATTAGTATCAAATACCCAATCAGGTTGAAGCCAATCAATAATGTCATAATGACAAGAAGCAAATACAACGTTCTTAAAGTTTTTATTTCGAATAAATTTTTGTAAGGCATTAGAACAAGACTTAGCTACATTTCTATCTACCACACTTGTGAATTCATCAATCACTGCATTATCTTTTATTCTTCTAGCAAGGTCTGATCTAAATCTCTCTCCTGTGCTTAGAACATGATAAGGTCGCATCCAAGAGGGAATAGAATTAAATCCTACGGAGGACAATCTATCTTGGGCCTCTTCAGGATTTTTAAAATGAGAACATACAGCTTTATTGTGGTCCCATTCAATATTCTCTTCTTCTCCAAATTCTTTTAATAAATTTGATTTACCACTCCCTGATGCACCCACAATTAATCCAATATTAAATTCTTGTGTTGGTTTTTTAAACTCAGGTAAAGTAAATTCAGTTTGACCGTCAAATTGATAGTCAAACATTCTACTGATCTCGTCAGTGATATGATCAGTTTGTACTTGTGATGTAAGTTTTTTCAAAACGGTATGTCCTCCTCTATATCTTTTTGTTGTTTCATATCAGGGATATCTAATTCAACTTCTTTAATAGTAAGCTGTTGTATTTTCCAAAGCCTGACTCTTGTGTTTTTAATTGTTCTAATTAAATCCGTTGCGTTATATTCTTCTTTCAGTCTCATTGTTACCCACGGTCTTGCTTCTTTAAAATCATTTCTTTTCAAATGATCCATTAAATCTTTCAAAGCAAAATAAGTATAGCCTTCCTCTGTATAAGACTTACCTAAGAATATATCTGCTATTGTTAATGCTTCACCTTGATGTAGGCAAAACTCTTCTAACAATTCTTTAAACTCTCCTTTTTTAGTTACTTCTTCAGGAGGGTAATCTATGGAAATAGACTCAAACAATTCACTATATGTTTGATTCCATTCTGCTGAACTCATATTCATAATTCCTGTATTTAATTGTTCTAAACAAGCTTGAATAATTTTTTTATGAGTCATTAAATCTTCTGTATTAGCAATCTCTATTCTTCGATCATCAACATTTAAAAAATATCTTGGAGGATCTGATTTATAAACTTTTAGATCAGAATAAACAGGGTGATCTCTGTCTCCTTCACTTCCAATACCAAACTTTCTTTTCTTACAAAGTCTCTTGTTACATAAAGACTCGATAGGTGGTTGTGAACAACGATACATATATTTAGGTGCACCATTGTTATCACTTTGACTTACTTGTTTAATGACAATTAAAACCTCGTCTGATTTCAAAGGAGGAGTAACATAGTTACGATTATATTCTTCAATTAATTCTTTGTAATTATCAGGTTCTGATTTACGATAAAAGACACCTACGTTGAACAAGGCATTATTCCGTGAGCCATCGGAAACACCTTGTTCAGTCAGTATTTGTAGGCATGGAGGTCCGTCTTTGATAACTTCGTTCTTGAAATCGGTTTTAATCGACTTGAGAGCACCAACAACAACGTTATCGTAGTGAGATAAAAACTCTTCTAAACTTAATCCTTTACCACTTTCATCTAAGGCATAGCGACTTCTTCCATGATAAGGTAAGTTAATCCAACTTCCTGTGTCTCTCTTTTCTTCTCCTTCTCTATGATATAATTCAATTTGTTTAGGAAATACTTCAGCTTTAGGATATCCAATTGCTGTTGCCATTTCACTTAACTTAGTTTGCATATCTTTGGCAGAGACATAGTCTTTCGTAAATAAATATAGATGTGCACCACCACTTTTAGATAGGCACATAGTCAAAGGAAACTTTTTTTGTTTTATTTTTTTCTGTAAAGCTTTGTGATCTAACGGATAGATATCAATATCAATTGCACCAAACTTACACTGATCATCATCGTTGATCGGAACAATACCCATGGCAGGATATTCACCTTTAAGGTGTTTTTCAAACTTTTCAGTGGTCGGTGCTTCGTGGACCGTCTTCATATGTGCTTCCACCTTTGCACCTTCTTGTGGTTCGTTCTTTTTTTCAAAGACACCGTGGGCTCTCTCTAAGCCTGTAAAGATATCTTTAAATTTTTTTACTAATTCTGGCTCCATATCTACCTCTCATATTAATAGCTTTTTTGTTTTTAGTTGATTGGGGCGTGAAAAAAGGAGGACAGAAATCACACCCCAACCTGTGAGAGAAGAACAAAAGAAAAAAAACTCCTCTCAACCTTACGTCGGCTATTAATCAGAATGGTATATCGTCACCATTCTTGGAGGCTTCCCCTTGCGAGGAAACTTGATCATCATTAGTTGGAGTAACTTCAATATCACCACTGTGAATTGATTTTTCAAACTGAACAGCATCTTGATATATACCTTCGATATTAGGTCTATTTAATTCATCAATCCAATCGCCTTCAGTTATCACCCAACCATGCCAAGAGCCTTTAGCATTCTTTTCCTTAACTGTCGCTAAGATATAGGAACGTGCAAAGTCTTTTGGCTGATAAATTTCATCACCGTCAACACGTCTTTGATTAGACATGATTGAATTCCAAGTTCTTGATTTTTTCAATTGAGTGGATTTCATTTTGATGATTGCTTTACTCCACATACCGTTTTCTTCTAAAACGATAACATAGTGTTCAGCAGTGTTCTCAATATAGGTGTCAGGTTTTCCTATAAAGCGTTCTTTGTTATCATCACCACGAATAACTTTTCCTTCCATTTGAAATTTTTGGAATTGTTCAGGTGTATAAATATTAACAGGTGCTCCTGATCCTTCACCACGTTCAGCCCATTCAACATATCTTCTTCGATAGTAAACAGGTAAAACGTGTAGGCTATCATAAACCTTGTTAGTAACAGTATTAAAAATCTGTCCTAACTTAGCCCCAGGAATAAATTTACCGTCATCTTCCTCAAGCTGAGGTGCACCTTTACTTAATATATTTAAATAAGGAATCTGAAAATCTTCAGCCTCCCTTTTTGACAAAGAGGGGCCTGCTTTCAACAGAGTTGAAATTGTAGATACACTCTTTCCTTTTTCTTCTTTCACTATTTGCTTTTTACTTGCGTCTGTCATTTTTATTTTCCTTTCTGGATTTTGACTTTATGCCCTACAAATACTCCGAAAGTATCGATAGGAAGTTCTTTTCCACTCTCTAACATTTCACGAATGAAACCTCTAAGAGTAGACGGTTCGACCTTAACAGTTCTGTCAGTGTCTAACCCTTGGTTAGCTAAATCTGAAAAAAGTTTTTGTGCTTTATCATCTTCAGCCCTACCAAATTTTACTATGACTTGGTTTTTAATCAAGTCCTCATAACCTTTTTCTCGAAGCCATTCAAAAGCTTCTTCTTTTTTCTCTTCAGTAATAGAGCCTGTATAAAAAGGTTTGATTTCTACTGTACTACCATTAGTCATTTTAATGGAGGTAACGCCACGTTCTTCAAACAATTGAACTAAATTTTCATTTGCTTTTCGAAGAACTTCTTTTTTGACTTTTATTAAAGCCTCTAAATCTTCTACTTCTTTTTCAGCTTTCAGGTAATCCTGGGAAGCTTTTGAAATAGGGTCGACTTCCGTTACTTGGAAATCTTTTTCGTCACGTCTTAAATTAATAGCCATATTAATTTCCTTTCTTATTCTTAATTATAAATGTCAACTCGGATAGGAAAGTAATCTTTTTCTATTCTATCGTATTTTAACATATTATATCTACCATTACATATAGTGCTTACAACTGCTGTTGTCAAGCCTATCAGCGCAGGATCTCCCACTAAAAGTAAATAATCGTTGTCTTTAAAGTCTTTTAGAAGCGATTTTAATTTTCTAATAGTAGGCTGTGGGGACATTACCACTTGTTTACTTCCGTCAAACAAGAAAATAATTTCTCCAAATCTTTCAGCTTGAGAATAGTCCAATCCTCTCAATGTACCGTCAAGATGTTTTCTTAGAACATTCTGTATAACATAAACTTTACTTTTTTCACTCATGTCTGTATATTCTTATATAGAATTAGAATTTATAATGTTATTAGAAAAATACAAGTTTAAAACTAAACCTATGCAACATCAATTAGTTGGTCTTGCTGGAATGATGAACTCTTTTGATCAGGATAAACCTGAGTATGCTTTATTTATGGAAATGGGCTGTGGTAAAACTAAGGTCCTCATAGACGGTATCTCAATTTTATTTGACAATGGAAAAGTAAATAATCTTTTAGTTATTTGTCCTAATGGAATTAAATACAATTGGAAAGAAGAATTAGGAAAACATTTAGCAGAACATATTGAATACGATGTTCATGTATGGGAAGGTGCTAAAACAAAAAAAGAACAAGAAGAAATTAAATCAAAACTATTTGCTGTCGATAATAAATTAAAAGTTTTAGTAATGAATATAGATGCGATCATTACTAAGAACGGTAGTGCTGTTGCAGAAAAATTTACTTACACAGATAAAACTTTAATGTGTGTTGATGAGTCTACCATTATAAAAAATGGTTCAGCAAAAAGAACAAAGAGATGTATTAAGATTGGTTCGTATGCTCGATATAGAGTTATCTTAACAGGTTCACCTATTACTAAATCACCTGAGGATTTATATTCTCAATGTGCTTTTTTAAATGAAGATTTGTTAGGTTTTAGTTCTATTTATACTTTTAAAGCAAGATACTGTGAACAAGTTAAATTAAGTTTTGGTGGAAGAAGTTTTAATAAAGTTACAGGATATAAAAGATTAGATGAGTTAACAGGTAAGATAAGAAATTTTTCTTATCGTGTCACTAAAGACGAAGCTTTAGATTTGCCTGATAAAATTTATATGAAGAGACGTGTACCGATGACCGAGACTCAATTAAGGGCCTACGTTATGATGAAGAAATTAGCCTTAGCAGAAATCAACGGTGAACAATTAACCACTGCTACCTTGATTGCTCAATTAAAAAGATTACATCAAATTGCTTGTGGATACATGACTACTGACGAGGGAAAATTAATAGACTTTTCTGAAAATAGAATAAAAGAATTATTAGATACAATTGAAGAGTCAGACGGAAAGATAATTATTTGGTGTTCTTATCGACACAATATTAGAACTGTTATTGAAGCTTTAAATAAGAAATATGGACAGGGGTCAGCAGAGGGTTTTTATGGTGAAACACCTTCTACGGAAAGACCTAAAATATTAGAAAGATTTAAGGACCCCAATCATCACATGAGATTTTTAGTAGGACACCCAAGAACAGGGGGTTACGGTCTTACTTTGAATATAGCCAATACTATGATATTTTATTCTAACGACTATGATCTTGAAATAAGAGAACAAGCTGAAGCTAGAAATCATAGGATTGGCACAGAAAAGAAAGTCACTTATGTCGATCTAATCTGTGAGGGAACGGTAGATGAAAACATTATTAAAAGTCTTCGTTCTAAAATTAACATCGCCACTGAAATAATGGGCGAACAATTTAAGGAGTGGTTAATATGATATATTTTCCTGACGAAGAAAAAATAGATCACAGGAAATTACAAGAAGTTTGTGATTGTTTTAATGCATTAATTAAAATGCAAGAAAACTTACACCAACAAGAAAAATATGCTCTTGCAACTGTGATACATGAAACAGCTATTGAATTAGCAGAAAGTTTAGTTGATAAATTAAAATGAGAAGTAGAAAAATATTTCCAATTAAAAAATATCATGAAAAGCTTTTAGGTCTTTATAAAAGACAATTACAAAAGTGGAGGAATGAAATAGATAATTGGGATGACAATAATATTCGTTTAACAGAAGCAAGAATTAAATCTGTTGAGACTCTTATAGAGAGAAACGAAAAGTTTTATGTAGGGTTTTAGTGGAACTAATAAAAGGATTACTTTATTCAGTTAAATCAATAGCCTTACATGGTTCTATTATCAGGACCACTATTTATACTTTAGGTCATATCTTAATTGCAATTACTTGTAATTGGTTGATCACAGGAGCAGATTGGGGTCTAGCGACTTTAGATGCTTTAATAGAGCCTTTAATAAATTCTCTTTGGTATTTTACCTTAGATTATTTTTGGGCAACAAAGGAGAGAATATGAAAAATAAACCTGTTTATGAATATACAGATAAAAGAGCTTCTCTTCGATATCAAATCGAACAAGATAACAGAAGAAGAGAAAGACAACGTATAACAAAGATGATAGGTAAAAATTACTTTACCAATAAAAATGAAAGAGAGGGATTGACTCGTGAAGAAATACTACGAAATACCTGGTTGGTTTAATGGCCACGAAGAATACGATAAGGCTGTCGACTATTGTCCACAGAACGGAAAAATTTTAGAGATTGGTTGCTTTTATGGTAGGTCTACAACCTATATGTGCACCAATATAGTTAACACAAAAAGAACTGACATAAAGGTGTATGCCTTGGATACCTTTCAAGGGTCCTCTGAACACGCTTATATGAGGGATTTTGTAGGTAAAGACGGTACATTTTACGAAGCTACAAAAAGTCATGTACAGCCTTTTATTGATATGGGTTTTTTAGAACTAATTAAAAGTAGATCAGATAATCCTGAAACAATTAAAAGATTTGAAGACAATTATTTCGATGTAATTATTGTTGACGGAGCACATGAATATGAAGCTGTGTTAGATGACATTGAAAATTGGTGGTCAAAGCTTAAAGATGACGGAGTCATGATTTTCGATGATATGTATATGCAATCTGTGGCACAAGCTGTGGCCAACGGATTATCGAATAGAGTACCTAATTATATGATTTTACAAGGTAGAGAAGCCTATGGAATAGCTTATAAAGGTCCTAATCAAGATAACAGAGAAAAATATTTAAAGATTGTCCCTGAGGATCATTTCAAATAAACTTCTAAACATGAAGAAACCATTAGAAGAAAAGGTCGAAGTTGAATGGTTAGACGCTTACGAAATGGAGAGTGGTTGGCATGAGTTCGAAAAAGCAGAAAAAATCACCTGTCCCACGGTCCTTAGTTTGGGCTATGTGGTTAAAGAAACGAAAGAGTCTATCATTTTGTCTGCTGACAAAGGTCGCAAAGGTGACTCAGATGTTGGTCGAGTCCAAATTATTCCGAAACCTTGGGTCAAAAGAATTAAAATTCTGTGAAAGAATTTATAAATAAAAAACACGTTTCAGGAACAGTTTCTGAATATTCTGCTGTTAATAAATTATTAAACTTAGGTTTTTTAGTTTTTAAAAATGTAGCGCCTAACGGTATGATTGATTTAGTTGCTATCTCTCCTGATAATGAGACATTTCGTATTGATGTAAAGACAGCTTCTAGAAGAACAGATAAAACAAATTATAGAAAAGAGGGGGACCTAATTTTTAGGACCCCCACAGTCGAGCAAAAAAAATATGATGTTGTTTTGATGATCGTGGACCATAAAGAATTTAAAATCCTTCCGACTCACTCACCTCTCTCTAAATGGTTAAAAAGAAATTAATTGAATATTTTTTTTAGAACAGAAAGCAGTCGGATAAATATCTTTGCTGTCTTCTCTTAAAACTTTTCTAATTACATCTCCTTGATCTAGACACTGTGTTAAAGTGTCAAAAGGCTCATACTGAGGAAATACTTTACAAGTATTATCTAAGCTTAAAGTAGGGTCATATAAGCAAACAATCATAAATAAGTAAAATTTAGCCATGGAACGAACCTATCATAAAAGTCAATCCATTTATTTATTAAAATTGAAAATAAATAGGTAGATATCATATGACCAAGTTTGATATACTAGTAGTTAACCCCAATTAAAGGAGATAGATATGACAGAAGACCAAGAAAACAAGCTAATTATTGCCTATTTACAAGATGTAATAGCCCAAATGACAGCTTATAAGGAGTATAGTGATCTAAGTTTTGATCAATTAGTAAAAGAAGCGAAATCCTATTAAGGATTTCTTCTTCTTTCTAATATTTCTTTTCCTTTTTTTACAATCTTTTTCCAAAAACTCATATCATAAAGCTTTTCTGTTCCGTCTGTAAACTCTACCAATACCTTGTGGACAATATTTTCCTCTTCGTCAGGTACATCTAGGTACTCAACTCTATACACAGTTTTTTCAAAAAAATGTGGGTGATCTTTTATTATCTCCAACATACCTAAAATTTATCATAATTTCTTAATAAATTATACTACACTTTTGATAGTTTATCGTAATATTCTTTGACAATTAGATGTAATTGGGTTGGTTTTGTTCTCAATGTATCTTTGCATATTCTCTCTAAAAGCTTCTGTGTTTCCACAGACATTATTTGAGAGACCCATTTACTGTCTTTTTTTGTTTCTTTATTTGCCATTTTTATTCTTCCTTCCGTAAAATAAGTTATTTATTTATATAATATATTCTTATGAAAATAAAATAGTTTTAAAAATAGGGGAGGTTATCCCCTATTAAGGAACTAAATTACGTCTAATAGTTTATTGATATTAGCTAGTTCTTCTCGAAGTTTCTCGATTTCGTAATTAAACTTCTCGTTGAGTATATCAATTTTTGACTTATTTCTCACCCTTACATATTTTTCTAAAAGTGATAAAATAGTTCGTTTTCTCTTCGCATGTTTTTCAATTGCTCTGAGTTCAGTTATTATGCAAACCATATTTTTTCTCCAATCTTTTATACCAATGACCAACTTCTAAAATTTCGTCAGCAGTATTTTCATTTCTAATTCGATTAGCTTTCCAACTAACACAAAGTAGATTGTCTTTTGTATGTGGTTTAGAGTTATCTATACGATCAAAAGAAATTACATTTTCTCCTGACTTTGTTGTCAAAGGTACTTTTCGAACCTGACAAAGATGCTTCTTATGTTTTTTATTATAAGTTAAATTATATTTTTCTAATAAATCATCACGAGTAGTTTTTAATTTGTGATTAAATTTAAGCTTATCTTTCTTCCTCATACTTCGTAAACGAACACCTAAAAGGTTCCAAAGGTTCTCTTTAAATTCTTTGGATTTCTTCCTTAAATTGTCAGCGTCTGATTTACATCGGATACACTGACGGTTGCTCGTGGCTCGCTGAGCGATGTGTCCATGCTTACAAGGATTACCATTGTAATAGCGTGTTAATTTTAATCGGACTGCATCACTCCATTCTATTCTTTCTATGGTCATTAGTTGTTTTTAACTCCCTTTCTGTTAATTCTTTTTGAACAACTAATTTTAATCTCACATCTAAATCACAGTGGGCTGAGTTCTTAATTATATTGTTCAGTTGGTCCAATCGAGCCAACAATTCTTTGTTAGAATATTGGCTCAATGGAAATTCAATAAAGTTTCTAATATAAATGTTGGACATCAGATAACTTTTTTTTTGCAAGACGAATTATTTCTTTTTCTCTAGCGTGTTTTAATTCTCTTACATTGTCTATTGAATTAAAGTCTACTTTAGGAAACTTTGTTTTAAACAAATATTTTCCATGGTCATAGACATTTACTTCGTCTTTACTTGTTTGAACTAAATGAAGATCAAACGGACCTTCTAAGTAAGTCGTATTGATATACTTAGGAAAGTCAGAGTCTTCTTGGGTCATTTATTTCTCCTTACATTTTTTTCAAAGTCAGAGTCTTTCTTTTTTAAACCTCCAATGATTTCTCTATAGGTTCTTTGATTTTCTCTTTCCATTGCTTGAACACCTTCGTCATAGGCTTTGCCATAAATCATTCCAATATACCACCGAAGATCATTGGTGGTTTTTTTATCTTTTGAAACAATTTTTTTCTTTTTAAGAAGCTCAATTAAAGCGTCTGTTGACTCTAATTGTTTTTTCTTAAATCTTATTAAGTCATATTTACTCATTATTCTCCTGTTCTAAGGCTACTTTTTGAACTGCTTCTAGCCTTCTTTCTTTTTCGTCTAAAGGTAAACTATTCCAATCTTCAGGAAAATGCATTCCTTGAATTGTTTCGAAAAATCTTTTTTGATATTTCACCTTACTTTCTTTGTCGTTTCCTGACATGATACCAAATAAAGCTGATACCATGCCCACGGTTTTTAATTGATCACTCATTTCTTCCCCCTTTCTTTCCATATTTCAAATATCTGCGTTCCTACACTATCGTCAATATAATAAACAACTCCATTTATAGTTATATAAACACAGTTTTCTGATCTTACGTCAATTATCATTCGTCTATCTCCTCACATACTTTCTTTGCTTTGAGCGTTGCTCTATTAGAGGTTTTATTTTCTCTTCGAAGATCAAAGATTAAATTAACCCCTAACTTCTCTAAAAGTTTATTGACCTCACTTTCGTAATCCAAGACTATTTTTTCGATAGCTTCGGACCGTGGCACGTTGACCGTGCTTTCTTCTAACACCTGATATAATTTCCATTCTCTCATGATGCCTCCTTTAGTTGTTGTTCTAGAAATCTTTTGATCTCTAAAGTTTTATTGCTTCTATTAAAAATCCTGTCCATGAATGTGTCACCATTACACAAAAAGGTTTCTAATCTTTTTTTGCTCCAAGATACGGGACCAGATAAGTAATCAAAAAGTTTGTCTTTATCTTTTTTATAAACGTTTCGATGCTGTCCTGTGTAAAGAGCAATTGCTTCATAACTTCTTTCTTTGTGTTTAACAAAGATTAAAGTATCAGCTATGGGTAACCCTTTGGGGTCTTCT
>Ga0208644_1003913_pt1 | contig 11381 bp, 20 predicted proteins | sample VirMetDEL_Nov_18_FD_184517 | JGI IMG/M metagenome (GOLD analysis project Ga0208644, IMG submission 184517) | Aqueous microbial communities from the Delaware River and Bay under freshwater to marine salinity gradient to study organic matter... | ecosystem: Environmental > Aquatic > Marine >... | reverse complement strand
CCGTTTAAAAACACATCTACGACAGAGCCGCTAAAGGCCAGAATGGCGCTGTTGATGTCCGCACCAGTAAAAACTGTCTGGCTGGCTGTAGCCACATACTTAAACCGGATGACGTTGGTGTAGCTGGATGGCGTGTCAATAGAGCGCCCAAGGTAGCGCACCATAATTACATCGCCGTTAGCAGGCGCTGCGCTAAAGGCTAGGGTGTTTCCAGATGCCGTATACGCAGCCGAGGCTCCCGGTTCTTGAACCACGTTGCCAATAGTGACGATGATTGACTCACCGTCTGGCACCGTCTGGGTCAGGCCAAATGAGGTCGTTGACCCATCGCCCGTGAAGCGCTGGGAAGCTACCGTTCCATAATTTGGTTCTGATCCTATGTATGCCATTACTCAGCTTCCTGTATAGTTAATTCACCCGCCTCGACTTGACGCATGATTTCTGCGTAGTGCCAGTTGTCAACATTCAAAGGCACATACATTGGAATACCATCTATTGTAGATTTAATTCCGTTGTTATTGCCCTCTGCGTCTATCGTGTACTTGGCATTTTCAATGTTTATTTCATTCATGCTCATAACTCCGCAGCAGCCACCCAGTGAAAATTGTAGGGGTTACTGTTGTCGCTAGTGGCTCCTTGAATATAAGTTCCTAAACTGTTATCTGACCTACTCGCTACACTGTCCACGGTTACTTTAGTGGTAGGACTGTTGTATTTTGAAATTCTATCGATAACTCCATCTTGACTATAAATAGTCAAAGTCGGGGTAGTTCTTTTGGTGACTTTGAAGTTATTTGCCGAAAAGATAAAATACCTTGACCCAGTGCTAGATATGCCTGAGTCACAAGAGACAGCACCAGTGCCGGTGCTAGTCCCTATTAACGTTTCATACGCATAAGACTTTTCAAAATATCTCTGACACCTAGCCAACTCATCCCCAAAGCTGCGATGTTCAAAAGGCGTGGCTGTGTCGCCTACTTCAACTTGCCAGCCTGTTAAAAAAAACTCGTTATCTGTACTCGACAAGAAATTAACTTGGTTAGAAGTTGCCACAACATTGCTTGAGTTCCATTGATTTGCGGTTCCTTGGAAAGTGCTTCCCATTGATAAAGAAATTTGATGAATTGACCCAATTCCATTAGTGGTCAACCAAGTGCCGCTTGTATCACCCGGAATCGTAAATGATACTCTTTCCCATACATCTGCGGAAGTTAGACTAAACTCTTTTATGTATGACCTGTCGAATACACTGTTTCTGACAGAATAACAAAAAGTACCTGTTAAATTAGACTTGGCGTAAAAAGATACTGTAATAGATTTTGCACCTGATGCGCCATATCCTAAAACAGCATTGTTGTACCCCTCTATCCTTTGATTGAGTGTTAAATATTGATCCGCAGCAATAGTTCCATCAAGAGTGGTGCAATCAAATTTTATGCTTTGGGTAAAACCCTCGCCATTTGGAACAGTGGTGTCTTGTGTAATAGTAGTAGCACCATCGTTATAATTAAAAATGTGTATCCTGTCTAATGAGTAAGTACCATTAGAAGGGTTTGCAAATGACGTTCCCCGCTGTGCCACCTGCATAGCGCCGTTAATGATAAGATTTCTGTGCGTAAGCACCTGATCCGTTACCTTTGGTACGGTAACGGCATCATCTGCAATACTGTTTGTATTAATGGTGCTTATCGGCATCTATTTACTCCGGTGAAGCCTGCGCTGCTAAATGCGCGGCGTATGCTTCTTTTATAGCATCTGTATGCACAGCGGTGCAAATAGCTTGAACCTCGGCGCTCTCGCCTGTGATATCAGCGTCAGGTGCTACAACGTGCCGTGAAAAGCTACGGCTAATCTCAACGCCATCACGCTTGATGACCGTTGCGGTGCGTACCTGTACCATTTTGTAGTCACCCACAACTTCTATTTTGTCTTGAACTATTTCTTCTGTTAGTGCCATTATCTTTTCCTATTACTCATCTGTTTCATAGCAGCCAGCAAAACTCACTCTATTTTTATCCGCAGCGGTATTTAAATCAGTCGTATTGCCGTTTGTGTAGCCGGTGTCCCCTACATTTGTACCTTGTCTCGCTCGCATAGTAGTTGTATTGACATTAGTAGTAAAATGCTGTGGTGCATTAATAAAATTAGATTGGAGGCTACACACTATAACACTGCTACTAGTGGGAGTGCCCGCATTATTAATCGCGGGAGCTACATTAAAAGGCAATCCTCCAATATCATATGTTCCAGAAGTAACACCTGAAATCCCCCCTGTCCTTAAGATGCCTTGAATATAAACAAGCCTTCCTACTTTTGTATAAGAACCTGATTGGGAAAGATAACTAGAAACTGTAAGCGACCCTGAAGCGCCTACATATGTTGGTGTCCAAGTCCCCTCCTCATAGTCATCCAGAGCATTGGCGGCGGCGGTGCCGCCCAAGTAGACACCGCCGGATAGGTAGAGGTCTTTGAAACGAGCGCCAGATGCGCCTAAATTATAAGCGTTGTCGCTAGTTACACCCAACTCGGTGTTATTCCAATAATACCTATCTGTGCCAGCAATACCTAAGTAACCAGCCACGCTATTGCTGTCTACCCTAAGTCTTGCACCAATTACTGAACCAATACTACCCACAGTGGTGCCGTCTTTGCGGAACTCAACAATGTCTCCGTCACTGGTCTTGCGGTTAAACGTACCTGTCGTTGCGGCAAGGGCGGCATTAGGATCATGCTCTAAGCGGCGCGTTACCTCTGCCAAGCCGCGATAGATAACATAGACGTTACCTGTGCCAGATGAGGGCGCGGCGTCAAAGGTCAGGGTCGTGCCAGTTGCTGTATACGACTTGCCAACTCCCGGCTCCTGCTGGACGTTGTTGACAAATACCTCCAGTTCCTCGCCAGTGTTAACGGCGCGGTTAAGTGTAAACACGGTCTGCGAACCAGTGCCGTTAAAGCTCTGACTCGTTACCTTGGTTAACGCTTGCTGAACTGGAGTGCCTATGTATGCCATTAGTTAGCCTCCAACGCTGTAATCCGCGCCTCTAATTGTTCAATCTTCTCAACCGCCTCAATTAGTGCCTTGGTAAGTAATGGGGTTAGCTTACTCTGGTCAATGCCCTGATAGACAGGGTTGCCATCGTCATCTACTTCATTGTGTGTGCCACTAATAGCCTCTGGAACAACACTCTGAACCTCGTGTGCTAGGAAACCATCGACAGGAACAGCATCATCGCCATTAGCAATCCACTTAAACCTAGCCGGACGTAACTGCTTTAGGCGTGTGGTGGCATCCCAATCGTAGTTGACTGCGGTCTTTAGGCGGTAGTCTGATGAAGTGTTGTAGGATGTAGATGTATTATCAAATTGTACTGACCCCACTCTTGAACCATTGTGATTAAAATCTATTGCGTCTCTAGCACCGCTAAAGGTTTTGCAAAAATGCAGATAGACAGGCATTGTTGTTGGCGTAGTTGGAACTTGAAAATATGTGCCAGCACCAGAATTTGTTGCGCTTGTTTTTTGCAAAAGCAAGTTGCCGTCGTTGTCCAGTCGCATACGCTCATTTGAACCATTCGTGTCAAACCGCATATAGCAGTTTGTGCCAGTGCGTAAAATCATCGCTCCAGCGTTGATTGCTTGGTCAATAATCATCGTCGAGATGCCGTCGTAAGTAATCCCCTCACTCGTTGTTATAGTACCAGTGACATCAAGCGCAGAAGTTGGGCTTGCAGTCCCTACGCCAACTCGATTGTTCGTGCTGTCAACGTAAAGCGTGTTGGTGTCAACTGTGAGGTCGCTATCTACCGTAAGGGAAGCGGACTGATCTACTTGATTTTTTCCGACCTTACTTAGAGCCATCAGGTGATCTCCAGTACAGACAGGGTAACGTCAGCGGCTGATGCCTGTGAAGCTGTCACAGTAATCGAGTCGGCCTCGTTTACAACAATCTTTTGATCTCCACCTACGGCAACAAGAGCGCCCCCAACCGGAACTGGCGCGTCCTTGACGATGTAAACATTATCGCCGTCATCGTTTACAAACTGAATATCTACGGTAATCCCTGTAGACAAGATGTTTGCCACGTTCATGCCGATAACTGTCGTTGATGTGCTGGCGGGGCAAGTGTAGATGGTGGCTGCGCTTGTCCCAACCGCCGTGTCCGTTACTGTTTTAAATGTATTTGCCATTTCTTACCCCAGTGCAATTGCAAACGCCAATGCGTTTGGGTCTTGTTCAACAAGGTTCACTGCGTTGCCACTAGCATCATTGTAAACCATTTTCTCTGACGGCATTGTACAAAAAACTGTACGAGTGCCTGCTGCCCAGTTGATCTTCTCATCGCCAATTGTCAGCGCCGTGTCGTCCGCCAGCGTTACTGCCGTGCTAAGATCTATGTCCGTCTGACTGTTTACTACGGCGATTGTCACCACACCATCTATGCCAGTGCCACGCACACGCTGGCCTACTGTGAGGGTTCCGCCCTGAACATTGTCCACAATCACGTTTACGTTATTAGACACCGCGCCATTGACATCTGCGGTCAGTTTGGTGCTGCTGCTTTCCAGAATGGTGTCCCGCGAAAGAGTCGTGCCTGTGGCTGTGTAAGTTCCAATACCTACCTCAAAGTTCACGCCATCGGTGCAAGCATAATAAGTATTGTTGCCGTCACCAATCTCAGAAAACGCATCAAACCCACTCAAGGCACCGGCAAGAGTTAACGTGCCAGTGCCTGTTGTGGTTGTTGTTTCCTTAACGCGATCCTTGATTACAAAGGCCATTACTTCAACTCTACAGTAAGGTTCGCTGAGTTGATTCTAAAGATGTCACCAGACGCTATTGTTTTTGCAACGTCTAGGGCGCCGATAAACAAGGTGTTGGACCCATCGAATTTTAACTTAGTATTATCAGACAGTGACAACGCTGTATCGACAGTAATGCTCGTTGGCGAACCAACTGCTGTTACGGTAACAATGCCTGTTATTCCACTTCCAGTAACAATATCGCCAACTGCGATAGTCCCAACGACATTGTCAACTGTGATTGATTTCGAGCTTGATGTCGCTCCATCAACCAAACATGTGGAGAAGTTTTTATCCGCTATAAACGCATGTGTTACAGTGTAGTTTGCGCCACCGCTAGATGGAAGAAACTCGATATTGTTATCATTGATCACCTGCTGCTGATCGCTAATAACCTCACCAGCGTCAAATGTCACATCCACATTATCGGCAATGGTAACAGCTGTATCAAGAACAATGCTTGTCTGGCTGTTAACTGTAGCAATCTTTACCACGCCAGTAATGCCAGTTCCGCGAATCCGCTGGCCAACTGTTAGGGTTCCATACACATTATCAACCGTAACCGCTGTAGAAGCTGTCACAGCGCCATCAATGGTTGCCGTAGCATGGATTGCAGCTGTTGTGGACGAGGTGCCTCTGGTGCAGCCTGTAAGCGTGTTTGTGCCGTCAAAAGAAAGTGCCGTGTTGTCAGCCAAGGTGACAGATGTGTCCAAAATGATGTTATTTTGGTTCGTTACTGTGAGAACTTTAACTGTCCCACTGATTCCGGCTCCAGTAACAATCATTCCTACGGTGATTGTGCCAACATTAGCGTCAACAGTTACGTTTGGAGAAGCTGTAACCGCCCCGTCAACATCTGCTGTGGCGCTCCCATCCTTGCCTGTGTATGTGATGATTTCTTCATCAATGACAATTGTTCCGGTGGTTGGAAATGACTCGGCATCAGTAATTTGAATTTCCGTTGCTGCGGCAGATATCCCCCTAGCAAGAGAGGTAACAGACTGCTTCCATCCAGCCGCATTTACTTGCTGGCGAGAATAGTTTGTATCTTCGTTAACAACATCTACTTCTGTGATGTTTCCTTTTTCAGCATTTCCTACTGCGGTAGCCAAACCTACATATATGCTGTTGCCCGGCGTGGCAAAGGAAAGAGAGTCGTTCTTGAATAGATAGTCAAGAATGCGTCTTTCCAGATATGTGGTTGCCGCGTTTGATGTTGCCATCTTAATTACTCCTTATGTGCGTGGCCTAGTGGGAAGACCATTTCTGTACGCGTCATTGTTTTCTCTTGCTTCCGCCAGATCTTTCAACCGCGAAAGACTTTCTTGGAAACGGCCTTCATACATGGAAATAACATCCTGCTCGCCCTTCATATAAATATACGCTTCTATCAATGAACCGTAAAGAAGGGCATTTGGCGCATTCTTACTGAGCCATGTATATTCATTGTTTGCGCCAGCGGTTAGGCTTGCTGGACGGTAGTAGTAGTGAAGCTCAACGCCATATGCTTGATCCGGTGTTGGGCCAAGTATAAAGTTTGCCTGCACCTGCCCAGCGCCCGCTGTAGCTGTTGTGTCAAATATAGCATAATATTTTGGCACTGACGTAGTGGTCCTGTCTGGGTAGGACTCACGAATGAAGTTAACGTCCTTTTCTAAAAGAAACCCTTCACTACCAGATGTTGTAATGAACATTGAAAAAGGCGCCAGAAAGTCTGACGGTGTTGATAGGTACTCATCATTAGGGCTAAGCGAAGATGTTGCGTTCTTGCGGAAATTCTCCAAATCGACATTGACCAAAATTCGGTCTTCGGCATTTTTTATAAATATAGGAAGATTAGCGACAAAACCAGTTTCATCGTTTTCCGTAAAGTCCTGTATGGCCTGCTTTAGCTCTGCGTATGTATAAGCCATTATACCCTCATGCTGACGGCGTTACGGGGCCAGCACTAGACAATGCCCCACCGCCATTTTTGTTCCCGACAGACGCCGCTCCAGAAACCGTTACAGTGTATGTGTTCGCGTCAACCTTGGTTATTGAATATCCAACAGCATTTTCAATATCGGCCTTAGCTATACCGTCAAATGCTTCAGTTCCCCTAAACCTCACAATATCACCGGTCTCTCTGCCATGGTTTGTTTCTGTGACAGTAACAGAGCTTGATCCCGGCGCACCCGTTCTAAACGGATTGTTCCCAAGAAGAGAAATAGCTTGAGGCTCAACCCGATCAGGGCGCGCATTCATAATAGACTGAGGGTCGTTAATCTTTACCCTGCCAATAAAGTTCTGAGGGTGGTCTGGGTCAGCAACATCTTTGCCGACACGCAGACCAGTTTTAATGCCATTACGCACCTCCGAAACGAGTTCATTCAGCTTGTACCTGAACCCCGTTTTATCGCAGATGCCGTAAGCATATTTCCCTCTAGCAATTGACATTAGCCACTACGCCCATAGCGCCGACCTTTAGTTGCGGCTCCGCCACCACGGCACATTCCACCAGATTTGTACCCCTGTACTTTTTTCTTCATAGCGCCGCCGCCCATTCTGCGGTCAGCTCTGCTGCGAGCCTTTGCTCTCATTTCGTCAAGGCGCTTATTCTCTGCGGTTGTGGCTGATTTAATTGAACCAGTTCTAGAGGCTCTTTGTTTTTGAGTCTCCTCTGCGTCCGCTTTGATTTTGCCTAGCCTTGGAAGGGCCTTTGGGGCTTTTGCCTTGGCTTTTAGCTCATCCATTGCTGAGACACGACTGCGCTTAGTGACGGCTTGCTGACGCTCAGCGCTTTTGTTTTTAATGTCTAAGTCAGACATGTCTTTCTTTGACATCCCCTTATATGGGTTGCGTGTAGCGCCGATTGAGCTTCCTACCATTTTAGTTTGGGGCAGCTTGATGCTTTGGCCAACGCGAATTTGATTAGCGTTCTTGATGCTTGGGTTGGCTGATAGAAGATCCCGCAAAGAGATGTTATTCTTTTTGGCAATCTGAGACAGGGTGTCTCCTGATTTGATCTTCATGGACCCGCCAGCCGCCTTACGCAAAGGCCCTGTGCGCTCCGTGTTCATTGGGTGCTTAGGATTGGCATGACGAGGCTTTGGCTTTGGCAAAGGCATTTTTTGCTTTGGCTTTCCCGTTTTCTCGTCCAGCTCTCTAATCTTGATAGGCATATTAACCTCCTAGGTAAAACGTGTCGTATGGCACGAACTTGATTGATGACGAATCAGTGTCTTCGGCTGCTGCCAATTCAAACTGAAACTCATACTCTTGTTTAAGCGGTGCCACACGCGCCGCCACTTCAGGCTTCTTCATTGCAATGTAGTAAGCCAAACCAGCCGCTAAGCACGGTACAAACCGTGGCGGCACATCCGCTGTGGCCCCTATCCCAGACGAGATTCCATTGATTCCACGAAGGCGGTAAAACGATAAAGTATACGAAGAAGAATCCGGCACAGGCCAGAGAGTAATGTTGACAGCAGTTGCTTGACGGTCAACATAGATTTGAGAAGGGCGCCCTTGAGTGTTTTTAACGCTTTGCTGAGCATAGCTTGAAACGCTGATACGCTCCAACGCAGTGTCGATTTGATTGACTCCAGAGCCTGTTCTAATTTGATGCTCAATGAGGTCAATAGTGTCCGCAGGCATTGAATAAGTTGCTGTGCCAGCTGTGAGAGCTTGCGTCCCAGAGTCGATAGTCCAGAGATTAAGGCCACGGTTCTGCCACTCCAATGTTAATAGATTTAAACTTCTCCGCGCAGTCTTTAGGTCGTAACCGGTTCTCATCTGAAGGCCAGCGCGCTCAAACGCCTCTTCAAATATCTCCGGTAAATCTGGTGTTACTACAGCCATTACTTGACCTTCCTGTGCGGCTTCACTTTAGCTCGTATTTTTTTAGGCTGGCTGACGAACTGCTTACCAGCTTTAGTTCCTTTTCTTTTAGCACGCGTGGTGGCCGCATACTCCTTTGATGAGAGGGCTTTAATAGCCGATGCCGGTAGATAACGTTCTCCGGTTGCTTTTGGCCCCTGTGTGGAGGGCTTGCCACTCTTCGTTCTCCATTTCTGTTTAGTCCAAGACTTCAAACTTTTTTGCGAACTTTTCAAAGGCATTATAACACTCTTTACCTACCTACCGCCATAACAGCGATAAAAAGACCTATAACAACGACAACCAAACCAAATATAGCAATTCCAATTTTTGCGTTTTCAATCATTTCTTGCTGGCGCAGCCTTTCGGCTTTTCTTCTTGCTGCCTCAGCTTCCTTAGCCTCTTGTATTCTTTTGGCTCTTTCATCTACTATACCACGCCAAGTGCCGGGTCCAAAGCGCATGTCAACCATAGACGCTATCTCTTGCATTTGCTCCTGTGCAATCTTGGCGTTTATCATCTCAGTCGCTACCGACTTTACGCCAAACTGATCGCCCAGTGTCATCCCGGACTTTTTTCCTCTTTCTTGCTGTACCTGCTTTTCGCCCTCGAACAGCTTATCTATATAGCCCGCTATTTCTCCAATATCATTAGCGGTTCCTATTGCACTTTTTATTCCACTAACAGCACTTTTAAATAGCGCTATACCCGCTAATGTTTCTGCGATCATGTCGTTTCCTATTTCGGCACTGGTTTACAGATTGCCGTTATTTTGACTGATCTCCCTTCTATTTGAATTGATCTTTGTGTCGAAAGCCTTTCTGCAAAGTATAAACACCTATCTATATCTGCAAATTTTTGAGTTTGATCTATGATGCCCTTCCCCATATAAACAACAAGCAAAAACTCAATCACGGTAACCGCCACCGGCGTCCTTATACTGCTTGGCTAACATTTGAGCCTTTCGGGCGCTCCACTGACCGGGCTTTCCGCCCTTTCCGCCAGCTTTGATCTTGTTAAATAAATTTTTTCTCATAGATGGCTTGGTGTAATTTCCGGCCTCATTTACCTTTGATTTTGTTTGACCCCCAGAAGAGTAAGAAAGGGCTTTGCCCTTCCTTGTGTACGCACCCTTGCCCTTCTTTGGCTTGACAACCTTTGGCTTCAGCGCTGGGCTTGATAATGTTTTGGCCACAGGATTCCCACCGCCCTTGAGGGCTATGGGCTTTTTGCGTCCGCCGCACATCATTTTTGCTGCTCGCATGACACCTCTCCTTGACAGCAGTCATAAATAACTTGTCCACAAGACACGCATTGTTCGTGACCGTGGACAAATACAGTGTTTAGTTTTTCTCCGCACCGCTCACAGCGTTTACAATGCACCCTAACCGAAGAAGTCTTTTTGTTTGTTTCGCTTATTGACATTTTTCTTGTGCTGACCGGGACGGCGAATCCGTTTTCGCTTGATACGAACATTCTCCACCTTCTTTGCCATTACGCTCTCTTGTTAACCTTTTTAGCAGTGCTTGTGCGCCTGTATGACCTGTTCTTAGCGGCTAAAACCACTTTTAAGTTGGATGCTCTGTTGTCACGCGGATTTCCATTTTTATGAGCCACGTCTTTGCCATCACCCTTCTTGACCTTACCGGCGGCAAGCATTCTATTTCTTGCCGTGTTTCGACTAGCGCGGCGCTTCTTCTGCTCAGTCGTTGACTGATAGTTTTTATATTCGCCTTTGTAGTTTCTTTTAGCAGTATTTGCCACGGGTCTTACCACGCTGTGCAATGCCGTCACGGCTCTTCTTAACGGCCCCACCTTTGTACATTGGGGTCATGCCCTGCATTTGATTAGCCGCCATTCCAGCGCCAGCTTGTGGCTGTGCAGAAGCTGGATCAGCAGAACCCGATTTCTTTTTATCCATGGCCTTTGAAAGGGCGCCCAGAACCCCTCCGCCAGTGATAAGATCATGTGGCAGGCCCTTACCCTTCATCAAGCTGTAAGCTGGAGAAAGGTTCTCAAGCATATTGCCGCCCCCCTTCATTTTCTTGACCTTTTTCATTCTATTTCCTTTCATTTGGCTCCCCATGGAAGCTCTTGATATTGTCATTTTATCCAACCAATAAATAAATGAGACACTGTACCTACGATACCGCCAACAGCAACCACTACCCAGAACGCGCCCTTCCATCTATTGGCCTGCGCTTTAAGCTCAGAAACCTCTTTATGGACATGGCGAACCTCATCCTGAACCTGAGTAAGTCTTTCCTCAAGCCTTGCTAGGGTTACTTCAACCTTCTCAGCCATCAGCACTTCCACCTTTTTCTTGCTTGGCGCAAGCGGCTGTTCGGGTTTCTTGCTGCTTTTGGGAACTGTTTCATTTGTCCAGCTGATCTGGCGCAGAAAGACTTGCGGCGCTTAGCAGCGGTGCTACCGGGCTTTACCTTGCCTGTGACAGCTGTTTTAAGTTTACTGCCCGGATTAGCCTTGCGGTAAGCTGCTACGCCCTTTTGGGTCATGCCAGCGCCCTTTTTGGTGGGCCTAAAATTACCCGACTTTACTGAAGTCTTTATCGGGGTTTCTTTTTTCCTAGGCATGATTTCTCTCAACCATTTTGAATGTAAACAAACTCCATTGAGGCGGACACATTAAAGTCAACCGACCCTGAAGAAGAAAATGCTCTCATCTCCAAGTCTGTTTTTTCTGTGAACCTTAATGGAAAGGTAT
>Ga0208644_1003912_pt1 | contig 11381 bp, 22 predicted proteins | sample VirMetDEL_Nov_18_FD_184517 | JGI IMG/M metagenome (GOLD analysis project Ga0208644, IMG submission 184517) | Aqueous microbial communities from the Delaware River and Bay under freshwater to marine salinity gradient to study organic matter... | ecosystem: Environmental > Aquatic > Marine >... | reverse complement strand
AGGACTTAGGGTCGATTTTGACCCGACTTTTCACCGACTTTTCTAACTTTTTTTTGCCCCTCGCCGCTAGAACCGTTGATACTAGCCACTTCCAGACGATTGCAAAAAAGTCGGCAACATTTACACCCAAATTATAGGTCAACATTATTGTCCTTTTTATTAAAAACATCAATAAAATGGCTAACTTTTTTTACCTTTTTTAACCACAATTCATACCCTTTTTTCCTGTCTCTCGCCGCCTGCTTCCAGTAGCTAGCGGCCTGGTCATCACATTCACGCATCAGTTGTCTTAAGTTTGGTTTTTTGTTCATAATATTGATTCACTCTTTCTAGCCATTTCCATTTATATTCCCTAAATTCCTTTCCATTAATAATAAACCTTTGAAAGAAACAATCAGGAGTACACATTAGAATTACAGTTTGTTCAATCTGTGTTCCAAACATGTCATCATGGGCAGTGGCATATGCTGCACCTTGAAGCTTGTAATCTTCAATCCATTCTGCTTTTTTAGGCTTGTTAGATTGTTTAAAGTCAATTATACTTTCGCGTCCTTGATAAATTCCACACAAATCCGTAGCTCCTGCATATAAACCAGGATAAGCTAACGTCACCTCAGAGCCCCAAATTTCATGTAAATCAGGTAACCCCTGGTCAATGATCGTATTTGCCATTCTATGCGCTTCTCCGCCCGTTTCTGTGAGATCTAGAACCCCTTGTCCCATAATGTAACCTTCCAAAATACTATGCATTTTAGTACCACGTTCAGCTGCCACATTCTTGACACGTTCTGCCTCATTCTCGCCAACCTTTTGCTTCCATTTAGCCAAAGACGCTCGCTTCTCGTCACTTTGTGTAGCTGCAAGAATCGTCGTTACCGACGGTAATTTTTCATCACCAATAGCATAATGCCTTTCATCTTTAATCAAAGATCTAACAGATGCAGGGTAATGATATATTTTATTCCATTTCATATTTTTTCTTTCGATTATATTTTTTCTTGTTTAGAATAATTCTAAGTTTAAATAATCCATTGGACAATGCTTTCGCCATTGGATTAAAATTGGTCTTCTTCTTTTTGCCATTCTTCGACATTATAATCTATTCCTCTTTCAAATTCATCCCACCATTTATCAAATACTTCAACAGGATTCATACGTCTTGCTTTTTTAAATCCAACAGAATTATTTTTGTGAGTATTCCAAAATAAATTTCGCAAACTGTAATCCCACTTCATATCATTTTGATGACTGACAATGCAGTATTTAGAATCTTCCGGTCTTGGTAAAAATGCAGATGCAGCAATAATATGGATATAAAGTTTTTTACTTTTCTTTCCTAATGCAAGGTAAGGATAAGGTGCTTTGGTTTGTGGAACACCAGGAACTCGTATGTTGCCTGATTTATTGTGAATACTTTGAATCCAAGGAAAAACAGGTTCAGTAAAATAATTAGGAAGTTTCCCTGGCCTGACCGAAGTCACTTTGCTTTGATGAAAATAATGATAGGCCCCACTGGAGTGAATTAAATATTCTCCTTTTTCTACAAAATTATTTAAATGAATAAACTGACCTTCCACACCATCAAAAGGTATTTCCAAATCATATAAGTCAACCGTATTAACAGCTCGAACTCCGTTAATATTAATACTTAAGTTTTCTTCCGGAAATAAATTTATTTGTCTTTCTCGAGACATATTTTATTATTACCCATTTCTATGGTTTTAAAACCATATAAAGTTAATGCATAAGCAATAGTGCTCATTTCATATTTACTATGATCATCAAATACAAATCGGGTCCGTGGCGCTGCACGATTGGCAAACCATATGGCTTCGGTCATTACATCTCGTGACATATGCGGCCCATCAAAATGGACAAAGGCAAAAGTAGAATGTCGGTGTTCTGAGTCATTCATAAATTTTGTATCCGTCATATTACACAAAACAAATTTTCCTTGATTGCGATAATCTTTAAAATCATGAAGCATGGTATCTCGCATCTCGTCGGTATAATCACAGGTATAAGAACCAGTGTCATCATAATGTTGATATTTTAGATTACCATAAGGATCAACGCCAACATGGATGTAGTTGTTAACAACGTTATCCATAATAATCTTTGATCCCAGTCCTTCACGAACTCCAATTTCACAAGACTTAAAACCTTGGCAATCAAATCCCTTAGACCATTTTTCCAATAAATCATAATCTCTGCTATCTCCTCTTATCATAATAGTTTTAATCCTTCAGATAATAGTTTGATAAATCCTGCAAGAAGAATAATTCCCAGGACATATTTTTTTCCAGTTTTAATTCTTTCATGTCTAATCCTTCGTCGTAGACGTTTTTGTTTTGGCGTCATAAACCTCCCTTAATTTTTTCTGTAAAAATTTCTTTTGTTTTTGTAACATATTTATTTGTCGAAATAAACTCTCTACAATTTCTTTAGAATATTCATTCGTTTTCTTGGAACATATTCTTGTCACTCGATTGAGTTCTTTCAAACGTTTAATATCTTCTAATTGCATCACTTGATTCCTTTCACTCGTTTATGTTTATAACCGCATTCAGATTCATACAAAGTCCAAGAACCTGAAGGATCAATATAATAACCAACCACAATCCATTTTATTTTTTGACTCATTGTAATCTCGTCATGTTTTTTAAATCATTTAATACATCTTCTGTAATATCCACTTCTCCTTGTGAATTACATTTTTCGCATTGAATGACTTCTTGTTTACGAATATCTGGATGAGATTGTTCATCTCTTGTAAATCCATTACCATTACAGTGTGGACATATTATTTTACCCGACATGATTGTGCCTCCAGTGTGATTGTACATATTTTTTTCTTCTTTCTTTAAATCTTTCAAACATTTGAATTGTTTTTGATTCTCTTTTTTGTGGAAATAAAAATCCTGCTTGAACACCTTTTAATCTTTGTATTTTTCTCCAAAGTCTTGTTGGGTCCAAACCTGCATTATCACACAGATCATCAAACGCTTGAGTTCTTGTTTTAAAGAAATCATCGACATCTTTTTTTTCATGATCACAGATCCAAATGGTATTGACACCAAATGCATCCATTAAAGCTTGATTTAACACAGCTCTCCAAAGTTTTTGCTCTGAAGGTGATTTATCATTTTCTACCATGGCGTGGCCATAAAATACATGAGTTTTATTTTGATGAGAGTTTCCCATTTAATTTTCTCGCTTTCTCGGTTACTAATGTTTTTACTACTTGACTACGACTTAACTTAACATCATCTTTAAGTTTTGTCTGTAGCTTTGTTATCGTTGTATAAGTATCATTATCAACTGTAACATTTTTATACTTGCTAAAGTCAGTCATTGTTTATATTCTCCTTTATTATTTAACACACAATATAGGATATTATACTAATAAGTCAAGTCAATGAAATTTTTTTTAACATTATATATTTGTTCCTTATTAGACGGACAATGTATAGTGCCCAATCAGGAACCTTACGTATATCCAAAGATATATGATACTCATTATGAGTGTGTAAGAGCTGGACTTACGGAAGCATATGAAGTATTATACGCCGAAAAATTTTTTAATACAGAAGCTATTAACAACTTTAAATTGTATCCAAAATTTGCTTGTGATGAATTCCCTGTAAAGGGTGAAGATACTTAAACTCGGCCTTGACCAATATAAGGTTTATAATCTCTTTTTTCTGATTTATTCATTTTCTTTTTATGCCGACCTATTTTAGGTTTGCTTCTTTTTTCGTAAGTATTTACTCCGAAACCTTTTGTCTTTTTAGCCATTCTTTATCCAAATCATTTAATTTTAAATATTTAATACTTCCATTAATATGTTGTTTAGTATCTTCTCCACAATTTGTACATCTATAATAATCAGGAACTAAAGCTACTAAAATTGCATCTTCTCCACAATATTCACAATGTCCATTAACAGTGTCTATGTTATTAAACAATTTTATGGCTTTAAATGTCATATGATATCCTTAAATTTACCTGTTACGGGTTTATATTTGACTTTACCTTCAAATCTATATGCATGCAAGCAACTGGCTCTTCTTTGTTCCGGTATATAACTACAATGAACCCATCCACTACTAGGTTCACCTGGCGTATAAAATTCTAAAATTAACTGATCATATTCAAGATTATCTTTTATCCATTGTGCAACTTCTGCATTATCTACTCCTGGACATTCAAAATCTGCTGCTTCTGCTTTTGCATGTTGACTATTAATAGAACTACCCACAGCTATACAAAGTTCTGCACTACGAAATCCGCTAGTTATAATCACTCTTCCGAACCTATCTCTAACAGGTTGAAGTATATTTTCACAAAGAACTTTTAATTTTTCTACTTGGTCCGCTGATGGATTATTATTAATTCCTCTTCGAATAGCCGTATCTGACTTTGTTAATTCTGCTAAACTGAAATTTCGGGAAAGGTTCATTTTATTTTGAGTGTATAATATTTTCTATATATAAGCTACCATCAATATTTTTACCTATATTAGCCTTAACTTCTCCACACATCAACTGTTGATCTTCTTGATTGATATGCCTTAAAGCTTCTCTTTTATGCTTCAAACAGTCACTCATTGAGTTTTGAATACGGTGTTCAATAAGTTCATTGTTAATAAATAAACAAAGTGCTATTACCATTTTAACCATCATTGTCTCCACTCACATTCATTGTATTCATTATTGTAGTCGTACTCTTGAAAAATACCAGCGTTAATGGTTCCCGTTTCCATTAGCAAATTTAATATCTCTTGTTGCATCTTTTAATTTTTCAATATCTTTTTTTAGTTTTTCAATTTCATTTTCATGTTGTTTTAACATAACACCAGTATGAACATTGTCTTCTAATTGTTTTTGCATCTTCTCTATCTGTTTTGCCTGCCATTCGAGGATCATGAATTGTTCCTGGTCTATAGGCTTCTGGACGCTCGCCTCTAGTAAATCTTTTTCAAAGAGCTGGTTTTTAGTTTCTAGTTTATTGAGTCTTTCAATCACACCAAATGCAAACCATGCACCAATAATGATGGCGCCAATCAGGCCAATTAAGTTCCTTAACGGAAGACCAATATTTGTGTTGTCACTAATTTTCATAGTGTCCTTTTATTAAAGAATGTTTATAGGATCAACTACCAATTACTATTAGATTTAGTAGTTTTATGTCCTAATATTTTACCTTTGTTGGGGCCATGTTTTACAACATAACCTGAAGTTCCATTTGCATTAATATCAACTTCTGCTCTAGCATTAAACAATGTTTTTGCTTTAGATGATAATGTATTTTGTTTACTTCTTGTTTTAAACAAATGTGTAAATCTATCAATCATAAGTCCTCCTTGTTTAGGTGAACCTAATAGTATAACAGAAATTTTATTTTTTAGAAGTGCTATCTGTTTCTAGCTCGTAGAACATTTTATCTGAATCTTCTGTTATCCAATCTGGTCCTTCGACTTCCCAAACAGTATTTTGGACTTTATAGTCAGGCCAAGATCTATCAGTAGTATAACTATTAACGTGCCAAAGAATACGGTTATTAGGCTGAGCTGCATAATTGCCGTTATCAAGAGCCAATATATGCGCACACTTATGTTCTTGAGGGATTTCAGAATGTTCGGTATTGAGTATATTAGTTTCTGGATGAGCCCAGTCAATGGTAAATAAATATTGCCCTGGATAAAATTTTTTATCTTTTCCACGAAATTTGCCATAGACACCTGCTAAAAAATCAAAGCAATGAACAGAAGGATAATAACTAAAACAGTTCCACAACTGAAGGAAGTCCGGTGACATATCAGGCACTTCGCTTCTTGATAAATGTTTTTGGAAAAACGCTGAGATAGGCAAACGCCAAAAGCACGCACCATTCGGTAACATGATATTAAATAAGATTGCACGACCGCTAATGCTTGTGATACCGAAGACCACACACTCTTCATCTTCTCCATGATGTTCTTTAAGATCATATAAATACTCCTTTCGAACCTTGCAATAAATAGGTGGTATGTTTGCATTTAAGTATGCCATAAAAACTCCTGTTAACCATTAATATCACCCCATGTATTACCAGATTCATAATCTACTTTGTTAGGGACGGCTAGTGTAACAGCATTTTCCATAATCTCAATAATTTTTTTAGCCTGTTCTTTTGACTCCACAGAAATATCTAACTCATCATGAATTTGAATATGAGGTATAATTCCTTCCTGGTATAAATCTAACATGGCTTTCTTTGTCATGTCAGCAGCACTACCTTGAATCAATTTATTTAAAGCCTTATAAGTAAAAGCTCTTTTAATTCTTCCTCTTCCATAAGTTCTTTCAGCTTCTTCTAAAGACATAGGTGTATGCATACCAAAGGTATTAGGTTCCCATTTATTAAATCTACATCTACGTCCAAGTAAGGTTCCAATAGATCCTGATAGTTGAGCATGCTGTGAAGTTCTATTCATTAGTTCTCTAACAAAAGGTACATTCTCATGATACTGATTGAATAAATTTTCTGCTTCTGCTTTAGTTGATAAACCTAATTCAGCTTGTAATTTTGCTTTACCCATACCATAGAATAATCCTAGATTAATGGTTTTAGCATTACTTCTAGATATACCGGCCATGTCTGCAACAGTCTGGTGAAAGTCTACAGAATCATTTTTAAATTTTTCTACAATAGAAGCAACAGAATCATCATACATAATTGGATCTGTCGTTGCTGCATAATGTACTACAAGTCTTGGTTCTTGTTGTGAATAGTCAAAACATCCCCAGATATGATTTTCTTCTGGTATAAATAAAGATCTAATCTTGGGTCCTAAATCTTTATTACGTGCAGGAATTTGTTGAAGGTTAGGATTACTATAACTAAATCTACCTGTAACTGTACCACCTTGATCAGATCTAATAGGATTTATATCTGCATGAATTCTACCTCGGTGTTCATGTTTTAAAATGGTATCTATAAAAGTTGTATGTGCTTTATTGATTTCTCTTGCTTTAGCAATTTTTTGAATTAAAGGATGTTGGTGTTCAGATAAAAAATTTTTAGTAAAGGATGGTGCCTGTGATTTCAAAGTTCTTTCGTAATGTAAACCGAGCTTGTCGAAAACTTTCGCAATGGACCTCGCTGCCCATATTTGTGGTTCAATTCCTGTTTGCTTTTTTACTTCTAATAGTAGTGCCTCTTCTTCTTTTAGCATTGATGATTTTAGCTTGTGTGCAGCTTCTACATCTACTCGCACTCCTTTAAATTTCATATCAATTAAACATGGAAACAATTGTGTCTCCAGGTCAAATATTTCAGATAAATTTTGTTTTTGTATTTCTCTAGATAAAACTTTAAATAATTCTAATGTAAGTTCTGCATCTTTTTCTGCATAAGCTCCAACATACATAGCCGGAAGTTTATACATTTCAGATTTTGCATCTACACCAGCAGCTTCTGCTGCTTCTTTTAATCCTTTTTCATCTTTTACTTCTCTTAAATATTCAAAAGCAATACTATTTAATGCATAAGATAATCTATTTTCATCAATCAAAGATGACATCACCATAGTATCAACAATAAAACCATTAATAGGAATATTATAAGCTCTTAACCAACACACGTCATACATTGCGTTATGAAATATTTTTGTGTTGTTTGCTTTACAAACATCTTTTACATAATCTAATACAATTCTTTTATCTAAATTACCTTCTCTATGTCCAATAGGATAATAACCAGACCAACCTTCTACAGCTAAAGCAACACCGATAATTTCTCCTTCACCTATAACTGCACCTGATCCTCTTGATTTTAAATTAGGATCTCTTGTCTCTAAGTCAATTGCTACATAATCATATTTTGATAAATCTGGAAAATTTTCTGGAACACTCCATTCCGTTTGTGCTGTAAACATTTATACTCCTAGTGTAAAATAAAAAATACAAATGCAAGTAAGTAAACCTAGATCATAAATAGCAGTCATATTAAAATTAATCATTTTGTATCTTTCAACTTTTTAATTTCTAACTCACAGTAATGTATAATTTTTTGTAAGTCTTCTATGCCATTTTTATTTTTATAACGACATACATACTTTATTACATTTCCTTGAAAAAAAGACAAGTCATTCTTAGAAATAAACTCATAAGGTTGAATGTAAAAAGATTTATAATGTTTTCCTCCAATCTGTCTATCTTGTGGAAAGGTATCTTTAAATAGATCTTTATGTGTCATATAATTTCTTCTCCTATGTTGTATTGATATTCATAACCTTGATTCATTATGAATAAATTTTGTTTTGCTCTTGTAACACCAACAAAAAATAATCTATGTTCAGTGTCTTTATTTATTTGCGCTGCTTCATAAATAATTCTTTCCAAGTCTGTAAATAAAATTACATTTTCTGCTTCTTCACCTTTAACTGCATGTATCGTAGATAGTTTTATTCTTGCAGGTTTACTTAGATCCTCGCCGCTCGCCACTAGCTCCTCGATATAATTGCGTTGATAGTTTTTAAATCGTAATACTCTCCAGTCTCCATGTGTAATTAAACCATGATCCATTCTTAATTCATCCATATCCACAGAGTCTATGTTGACTAGAGACTTGCCACTAGAAAATCCATACTTCACATCCCCTTCATCATATTTTAAATATTCATAAATGTTTTGTGCTTCTTCTCCGGAGATGCTCGCACCTTTATTTAATCTGTCCCAATCATTAATCGCTTTAATTATATCTAAAGGCAATAAGTCATTGAATTTACAGTCAAATCTGTAACCACTTTCTTGTAAAATAGGCACCAAATTTTTCATTTGATCATTGGTTCTAGTTAAAATCATCCATTGACCTTTACTAAAATCAATATCATCTAATTCTAAATCTTCTATAATACTTCCTTCAGCATCTCTAGGTTGCCAAATCTTATCTCTTCTCTCATCAATATTATCTAAAATAGATAAAGCAAGTTTATGTATTTGTTTAGGAACCCTTCTAGATACTGTTTGATGATCTGGTGTTCCTTCTAAATTAATAAATATTTTAGGGTCTGCTCCTTGAAAAGAATAAATAGCCTGATCGTCATCCCCTGCAATAAAAGATCTTTTACATTGAGATTCAATATAAAAGAACATGTCCCATTGCAGAGGATTCAGATCTTGAGCTTCATCAAGAAAAACTACATCGAGGGATGGACATAATTTTTTCTCAACAAAATCGGAAATCATGTCTGAGAATTCAAACATGTTGTAATCTTTTTTATAATCTAAAATATCTTGATTCAATTGTTCAAGTAAAGGTTCGTTAATAAAATCTATTAAATCTAATTTGATGGCTGCATCTTGCAAATTCATTTTAGTACAACGAGAGTATTCTATAATTTTCATGTATTGATTTTTATATTCATGATAACCATTTTCTTTTTGTATGGTTTCAAAATGCATATCCGTGTGACCATATTTATTTTTAAATGGATTCCAATTTTCATCTTTTAATAATTGAGAGGTTGTATCTATATTTAACATTTTAGTTCCCATAGAATGCATGGTAGATATCCAATCAAATTCAAATGTTGGATATTCTTTTTGTATCCTGTCTCTTGCTTCATCCGCTGCAGCATTACTAAATGTAATGTAACAAATTTTTTTAGGGTCAGTTTTATTTACAATTAATTCATTGTATAAATGTTTATGAATTAACGTGTGTGTTTTCCCTGTACCTGGTGGACCTGCTATTATAGTTCTCATTCAAAAGGTGCTGCTTTCTTTTCTAATCTTTTTGGTGTATACTGTTGCACTTCAATTTTTTCTACAGTCCAAAGTTTAACACTTTTCTTTTCTTCTTTTCCTTTGACTTTTAATGTAATATCTTTCGTTGCAATTTTACCATTAAATAAATTTTCTACTAATCTAATAGTTTTATTTTTTGAATAAGTCTTATCTGGCCAACTTTTACTTCTAATAATAAATCTCCAAAAATCTTTAAATTTAAAATAGCTAACACCATTCTCTGTATAAGGTTTACTTTTTAAAACATCTTCTAATGATTTACCATCACGACTAATAAATTCAGTTAATAATTCTTTTAATTGTATATCTATTTTAGAATCATCTGGAGCATTTAATGTTGCCATATTCTTCATTAATGATGCTAATTGTTTTCTCCATACTAATTTAGCAACTGGAATTAATGGTCTTCCAAGTTCAGTCATACATGCAATACTGAATTTTTCATGATCGTGTAAAGTTACTGCGTCTACTTCAAGAGTATCTTCATCTATATCTACAAAAAATATTGGTGGATCTGATTCATATTTTCTAATTGCTGTAATTGCAGGCATTCTAACATCTCCACCTTTTCCAAATTGTTTTGTATAACAAAGTTTTTCATCACAAAAATTACAGATAGGTTTATCTTGACATCTATAATCATAATCTTTTTTATTTAATTGACCTATAATTCTTTTAATATCATTAGATTTTAAAGGCGGTTTAATGTATTTTTCAGTATTATAATCTTCTAGTTTATCTTCCCAACCTATTGGATTAGATTTTTTTACATACACTCCAATATTAAATAAACCATTGTCACGACCTGAATGTGCAATGTCTCCATTACCTTCTACAATAGGACCATTTTTAATTATGGTATTTAAACACGGTGGACCATCAGGAAATTCTTCTTTAATTTTTTCCTGTTTTTTATTTATAAATAAATCTTTAAATTGTGATACTTCTTGAACATACTCATCATATGATTTTATAAAATTTTCTATCGTTAAAGAATTACCCTCATCATCTATTGCATACTTAACTGTTCTATTTCCACCATGATAAGGCATATTTAAAAAACTACCTACATCACCCCTGTCTGCCATAATTTTAGATTGTTTAGGAAATATTTCTGCTTTAGCATAACCTAATGCAGATGCCATCATCTGTAATTTTTGTCTCATTAAAGACGCAGGAATAAATTCTTTTACAAAACAATAAACATGAGCCCCACCTGATTTAGATCTAAATACTATTAGTGGTAAATGTTTTTCTCTAATTTTTTTAATTAATTTTAAATGATCAAATGGGTAAGTATCTATATCTATTGCACCCCATCTACATTTATTATCTTCATTAATGGGTATAATACCAAGTCCAGGTTCTTCACCTTTTAAATGTTTTTCCCATAACTCATTAGTTACAGGTTCTCTTATAGTTTTAGACCTAACTTCATTTTTACCATCATGTCTAATTTCTTGAGTTTTTTGAGTAATGCCGTGTGCACTTTCTAAACCTTTAAATATATCTTTTAATCTTTCTATCATGTTCCCTCTGATGTTTTGTTATCAGGCGGCACTGTTGTACCGCCTGATTGTGGCAATT
>Ga0208644_1003911_pt1 | contig 11382 bp, 12 predicted proteins | sample VirMetDEL_Nov_18_FD_184517 | JGI IMG/M metagenome (GOLD analysis project Ga0208644, IMG submission 184517) | Aqueous microbial communities from the Delaware River and Bay under freshwater to marine salinity gradient to study organic matter... | ecosystem: Environmental > Aquatic > Marine >... | reverse complement strand
TGCAAGTCTCGTTGGTGAAGACGGCTATGTGCGTGACCCATCTGGTCAGTTGGCTCTGACAGAAAAAGGTCAACGTGAACGTGGCATGGAGCCAATCGGCAAGAACCTCGTCATTGAAGACGAAGGTTTCTCTATGCGCGACATATCAGATTTTGCAGGCATATTGCCAGAAACTATTGGCTCTATCGGTGGTGCGTTGCTAGGTGGTGGTCTGACGTTTGGTGTTGGCTCTGTTGCTGGTGCAGGAGGAGGTGCCGCTGTTGGTCAGGCAATCGAAGAAGCACTAGAACAAATGCTCGGAGTACAGACACAGAGCCTTGGCGAAGTTGCTAAAGATGTGGCTATCGAAGGCGCTATTGGCGCTGGCGGTGAGCTATTAGGTGCTGCGGTTATTGCCGCAGGACGTGGCGTTGTTGGTGTTGGCCGTGCCGCAGGTCGTGCTGTGGCTGGGCGTAGCCCAATGCAGGACATTGCGGCGGATAGGTTAACTCGTATGGAGAGCTTAGTTGGGCGTGGATATGTTCCGTCCCTTGAAGCTATGGGCGCTCCTAAACCTGCTGCATATGCTCAGAAGTTCTTTGAAAATGCAGGTAAGGTTGATACACGCATCAAGACAAATACGAACCAAGCATTGCTGGACAAGGAAACATACTTGGCTGGCATCAATGGTGATCCTGTATCTGCACTTGGCGAAGATGTGATGTGGTACGCTCCGGGCCAATTTGCAAAGCTAACAAATGCTCGGGATGCGGCGCAAAAGTCAATAATTAAAGCTATTGATGACAGCATCGACTTGGTATCCAAGTCAATTGACGAAGGCGTTGATCTAAACGCGACATCATTGGGCCGTATCACAGAAGCGTTTGCCAAGTTTGGTGAAGACGCGACGAATAACTTTACAGCCATTGATAATATGCTTGGTCAAATTCAGACGCCAGTAATCGGGGCGAATGGTCGTCAGGTGATGAAATCTGGCGGCGATTTGAAGTTGTTTGACACGCGCACTCTTCAAGCACCGCTAAAAGATTATATGGCAGAGATGCGGAACCTAGCAGACCCTGCCGTACAACAGATTGACATCTTCTTGCGTGGGTCACGAGGAAACGCAAGTTTCAAAGAAATGGCGAACCTCAGAAAGGCTATTAACGATAGCCTTTATTTTGGTGGCAATGTATCCACAAAGGCGCGTCCTCTTCTTGAAAACATTCGCGGTCAAATCGACACAATGATGGATGGTGCCAATATTCTTGAGGACATTCGCATTAACACGACAGGTTTGTTTCCAGAAGAAAAACAAATCCTAAAGGCAGCAGCCGAACAAAGAAAATTCGCAATCAATGAATTCCGCAAAGGAATGAGTAAATTTGACGAGCTAAATAAATTTGGGATCATTCGATCCGTTCGTGATCTGCAAGCGTTGGATGGTTATGAACCTCGCGCGATTGCTGATAAGTTTTACAACAAAGTGATTCAAAACGAATCACCTGAACGGTTAAATGCAGTATTGGGAGCTATTGATAATCCCAATGAGCTTCAAGACTTGTTCGCACGTCGTTTCTTAGACGACGCTTTAGAGGCCGCTGGTCGTGACCCAATCAACCCAGATTACTTCAACGGCAAGATGTTTGAGAAGAAAATCAACAAACTCGGCACTACAGGTCCTGCTTTGTTTGGAAAAGATTGGCCTCAAGTCAAAAAACTGGCAAAAGAAATTGGCAATGCGAATGCAAAAGAAAGCATTGCTATTGATGACATTCGCCGTGTGACAGATGCAGCGGGTGGTCAAACAAGCATTGTTCAAAGCATGCAAGACATGCTTTCTGCTCAGAACAAACTCAATGATGCTCTAAAGACAAGCGTAATCAAAGACATTCAGTCTGGTAAGTTCGAAAACTACGACAGTGCCGTTCGCGCCCTGACCAATCCAAAGCTAACACAGGATGAAGTTGTCAAGATTATGAAGTTCTTTGATAACAATCCACAGCTAAAGCAAAACATGAAGGACGTTGTTCTACAAGATATTTTGTCTGTTGTTGATGACCAAGTGTTTGCAAGCCCACAGGCTGCAAGGTCATTAAAAGATGCCGTGTCTAAATACAAACCCGGAGCGCTAAAGGCCATCTTGGGTGAGGATACAGCGACTGCCTTGAATGGATTTGCTGATGACTTAGTTGACCTTGGCGACGTTGGAAAAGAAGGTGCGATTGCCGCTGGCAGTATCTGGGCAAACTTCTTGAAGCACCCAATCAATACGCTTGGCGCTGTTACACGGTTTAAGTTGCTGGCTAAAGCTATGGGCAACCCGACAACTGCAAAGACGTTTTTAAAAGCGCGTAGGGCGGCGGCTTCTAATCAAGAGTTAAGAGGAAACGCTATGCTTGGCGCATTAAACCAAGCAATGATTGACGAAGGCATTGACATTGGCGGCGCAGCATCACGGGCGGGCAAGGTTGCAAGTGGGATTGGAACTGCCATGGGTCAGGCTGGTCGCGGCAACCTCCAAACGACATATCGTGCGCTTGGTTTAGGTTCAGCAGAGCAGCCGGGTCAAACCCGAACAACTGTTCGCCCTACCGGAACTCCTGTTCCAGAAATCAGCATCCCTGAGCCACCTGAAGTTGCTGCCCCATCTGCTCCTATGGGGCCGATTCAGCAATTGCAGCGTAATGTACAGTCAGAGATTCGTCGCCGCGCAAAAGAAAACCCAGCAGTGGCAGCGACACTACTGGGTGGTCTAGGAAGCGCTGGGCTTCTTTAATCTTCTAATACAGAGGCAATGCCGCCCAAGCTATGGCGACGGTCATAACGGGCGGCTACCTTTGCTTGCACCTCGTCGTAAGCGTCATCAATCATGCGCGACAATTGGCGTCCGATAGCACGATCCTCGTGGTCTGCTATTTTCACTAACTTGTCGTAAGCATCTATTGAAACACCAACAGATTTGTACTTTACTGGATTTGGCATAGAGGTTCTTCCCATAAATGACGTTTCCTAATGTATATAATCCCAAGCGGCGTGGGTCAAGGACCAAGTACGGAAACAAGAAGGTTATAGTAGATAACATCAAGTTTGATTCCAAGTGGGAGTCAGAGCGTTACCTGTACCTGAAGTCGCTCGAACGCGCAGAGCGGATTAAAGACCTAGAGCTACAGGTGAGGTATAATCTTGTAGTCAATGGCGAAAAGATTTGCGTGTATGTCGCTGACTTTCGATACCAGAAGGAAGACAAGAACGGAGACTGGTACGAAGTTGTCGAAGATGCCAAGGGCGTCGAAACCCCTGAATTTAAATTAAAAAAGAAACTTATGCATGCCATCCATGGCATAGAAATATTTTTATCTAAAAAAATCCGTTGACATGTCCCAAGCTATATGGGATATGTGAGTTTCTAGTAACTTAAAGCGGAAAGGAACCGACATGAATAGTCGTGAACTGTTCGAACGTCGTCAGGAACTCAAATACATCATTGCAGACTTGCGTGAGGAGTTGGCGGACGTTGAAGAACAACTCTATGATACATTCTACATCCCGGCCACCGACGCTCTACGCGCAGATGGTAAGAACTTTGGAACCACATACATTGTGGCAGGCAATCGTAAGCTAAAGGCCACTGTGCGCAAGAAAGTAACGTGGGACCAAGACAAACTTGGGAATGTCTTGCAGTCAATGCAAGAGGAAGATGCGCGTCACTATGGCAAGCTGACACTTGCTGTTGACGAGCGCAAATATACCGCAGCCCCACCCGCAATAAAAGATATGCTTGAACCATGCCGCAGCGTGGAAGTGGGCGGCTTCACAATCGAAGAGGTAGAATAATGGCACTGCAAATTATCACAGCAGATCAGCGTCTTGCTGAGAAAAAAGGCCATAAAATTGTTGTCTGTGGCGCAAGCGGTGTGGGTAAAACTACATTGGCGCGGACACTAAACCCTAGCACTACGCTGTTCTTGGACTTGGAAGCGGGAGACGCTGCAATTGAAGGTTTCCCCATCGACGTAATCCGGCCTCGCACATGGACAGAATGCCGTGACCTCGCCTGTTTCTTGGGGGGGCCTAACCCATCGCTGTCAGAAGATCAGCCATACAGTCAAGCGCATTACGATTATGTTGCCACGATGTTTGGAGACAGCGCAGAGTTTTGGCAGAAGTACGATACGCTATTTGTGGACTCTATCACAGTCGCAGGGCGTTTGTGCTTTCAGTGGTGCTTACAGCAACCAGAGTCGCGTTCTGAGCGCTCTGGCAAGCTGGACACTCGTGCAGCCTATGGCATGCACGGACGCGAGATGATGGCGTGGCTAACGCACATCCAACACATCCGCGAAAAGAGCGTGATTTTCGTTGGCATCCTTGACGAAATCACAGACGAGTATGGACGTAAGCAATACGCCCTACAGATCGAAGGCAGCAAGACTGGTCGTGAATTGCCGGGAATTGTTGACGAAATGATCACAATGGCAGTCTTAACAGGGGACCATGGGCAATACCGTGCGTTTGTTTGTCAGCCATTAAACGAATGGGGCTACCCTGCGAAAGATCGCTCTGGTCGTCTCGAAACTTTGGAAGAGCCACACCTTGGCAGACTTATGGAAAAAATGTCTAGTGGGTCTCCAGATGAATCACGGGGTTTGACATTCGTTGACCCTGCAACACAAAACTCTAGCGAAGAGGTAGCATAATGCTTAATTTGAATAACGTACCCGCCGATGACAACCCAAAAGGTGAGTTTTCTCTAATCCCTGACGGCACAGTTTGCCGTGCATTTATGATTATTAAACAGGGCGACATGGAAATCCCCGAGTTCGGTCACGGCGCATGGTTTAAAAAGTCCACGACATCAGCAGCCAAGTGGATGGAGATTGAGTTCACCATTATCGGTGGTGAATTTGATCGTCGCAAGTTCTGGGATCGCGTCTTTGTTGACGGCGACAAGCTAGGACAAAGCGGCATCCCGCAGGCTAAAGAGATTGGTCTGCGCACATTGAAATCACTTGTTGAAAGTGCGCGTGGCATTGACCCTGCGGACATGTCGCCACAGGCACAACAGGCTCGTAACATCTCTGGAGTTTTTGACTTAAACGCCATGGAAATCTGTGCTAAGGTTGGCATCAAGAAAGGCTCCAATGGTTACTCTGACAGCAACCGATTGCTCGCCGCACTAACACCTAATTCGCGCGAGTTCATCCATGGTGGACAAGCGTCAGTCATGCAGACACCTGCGGCAGCACCGTCACAGTATTCTGCACCAAAATCGTCTGGCGCAGTCCCTTCTTGGGCGCAACGGTAATCTAGCGGCAAGGCCAATCCGCGCCTGCTAGACCACGGATAGGGGGGCCGTGGGCCGCAATCCCCCCTAACTTTTCTAGCGAATAGGTGTTCTAATGTTACTACGCCCCTACCAAGAGGTGGCCGTAAACGACGCTATGAAAGCGCTCGACAAGCACGGCAATACCCTAGTTGTCGCACCAACGGGTGCAGGCAAAACAATCATGCTTTCTGCGCTTGTGGGCAAGCGTCACAAGGAAGGCAAAAAAATTCTAATCGTGCAGCATCGTGACGAACTTGTTGAGCAAAATCAATCCAAGTTCAAAAAGGTGAACCCCTACATTACGACAAGCATCGTCAATGGCACAGTCAAGCACTGGGACGGTGATGCAGTGTTTTCAATGGTGCAGACCATCTCTCGCGAACGCACACTCGCACATCGCCCTAAGTTCGATATGGTTGTTATCGACGAAGGCCACCATGCAGCGGCTCCAACGTATCGACGTGTGATCGACGCTGTTCTTCAAGACAATGACAAAGCAGAAATCGTGGGCTTCACTGCAACGCCAAATCGCGGTGATGGCAAAGGGTTGCGCTCTGTGTTCGACAACTGCGCACATCAGATAGAATTATCTACCCTGATCAATGAAGGCTTTCTGGTTCGCCCTAAAACATTTGTGGTTGACCTCGGCGTCAATGACGCACTGAACAACGTAACCAAGCGCGGCAAAGAGTACGACATGGAAGAGGTCGCCGCTATCATGGACCGCCAAGTCATTAACGATAGAATTGTCCGGGAATGGCGCGACAAGGCAGGTGATCGTAAAACAGTTGTGTTCTGCTCCACCGTTAAACATGCCGAACATCTTTGCGAAGCGTTTCTGCTTGCAGACATCAAGGCCGATTATGTCACAGGCGAAACAGATAAGCGTGAGCGTGAGCAAATGCTGCATGACCTAGAGCATGGCGACTTGCAGGTTGTGGTCAACGTAGCGGTGCTTACAGAGGGGTTTGACGCCCCACCCGTGTCCTGTGTCGTCCTGACACGTCCCTGCTCTCAGAAGGGCACTATGGTGCAGATGATTGGACGTGGGCTACGAATCGTTGATCCTGAGCTATATCCTGACATCATTAAAACCAATTGCATCGTCATGGACTTCGGAACGTCCGTTATTACGCACGGTTCTTTAGATGATACTGCCAACTTGGATGGCGCAACAAAGACGGAAGGCGGTGAAGCGCCCGTCAAGGTTTGTCCTGATTGCAATGCTGAAGTTGCTTCTAGTACACGCGAATGTCCATTCTGTGGACACATCTTTGAGAAAGCTGAAAAGGACGTACTCGAAAACTTTGTGATGACAGAGTTCGATTTGCTGCGTCTGTCTCCGTTCAAATGGATCAACCCATTCAGCGAGGGCCAAGCAATGATGGCTATGGGCTTTCAGGGATTTGCATTTGTAGGCCATATCAAGGACGACATGTGGGTTGCCATGGTAAAGGCTCAGAATGGTCGTGTGCGCGTCGTCTCCATCGGTGAGAAGGTTCATGCCATGTCAGCAGCCGACGATTTTCTGCGCGACATCGAAGACAACAGCGCGGCAAGCAAAACAAAACGCTGGCTTAATCAGCAAGCCACAGAGAAGCAAAAAGCATTGTTGCGGGACCATGGCCTAGAGATTGGCTTTATGGACTTCTCGTGGACAAAATACAGAGCTGGATGCACCCTGAATTTCTTTTGGAACCATAGCGCTCTCAAACAAGGCTTTGAAAAGGCCGCAGAGAGGTTGCAGTAATGACATTGATTACAGTGCGAGATGGCACGACTGGACCCGTCGTTTACATGTGGGTGGACGGTAAAGAGGTGGGTCACTTAGAATTGTCCACAAGAGCAACGGCTATTTTAATCTCTGACTTAGCCAAGCGAATTGTGGAGAAACAGAATGCCGAGATTTGAAATGCACTTAATGATCGCAGAGCAAGATGGCAAAAACCTCGAAACCTCTGAGTTCGAGATGGTTTGTTGGGTCGATGACCCTACAGACCTACATGAAGTGCAAGATGTTGCGAACGACGTTATTCAAAAGCATGTCGAAGAATCCGAACATTTTGTACTGTTCGGGGCAGCAAGCGTCACCATTCGTGGAATCGAAGTGCTTAACATAGGCTTCAGAAACAAAGATGCAGACCCGGATCACGTTAATGAAGTCATAGAATTGTTCGGGTTAGAGGAGGAGACAATACATTGACAGTTCCATCAGCGCCAAAGCCAATCGAAGAGTTGGCACACATATTAGGAAAGTTCGGTTGGGATACACGGTTCTCAGATTTATCAGAGGCACAAGTACACACACTGATCTTTGGATTACAGGAAGCACAACGTCTAGCAGCGGAGATTAAAATTGGAGAACTCGAAGAAACCTACTTTAACACAACAGGCACTTGGCCTGCTACATCAATCCCCTTCTAAGGAAGACCCTGTTGTAGCACACATCAAGGCTGTTGTGGACAATGCCATTGTCGCCAAAGAGAACAAGCGCGAGAAGCGCAAATACATCGGCGCATCAAGCATCGGAGACGAATGTCAACGCAAGATACAGTATCGCTACCTTGGCTACCCTGTTGATCCAGACAAAGAGTTTAGCGCACAAACGCTGCGCATCTTTCAGTTTGGACATGAGATAGAAGATTACGCCGCAAAGTGGTTGCGAGACGCGGGATTTGATCTACGCACAGAGGATAAAAACGGCGAACAGTTTGGGTTCTCAATTGCCAATGATCAGATCAAGGGGCACATCGACGGGGTGATTTGTAATGGCCCTGTGGCTATGGGATACCCATGTTTGTGGGAAAATAAGTCAGCAAACGAAAAAAAGTTTCAGGCATTCGTTCGCCATGGAGTTGCAAAAGCTAACCCGACTTATGCAACGCAGATCGCTCTTTATCAGACCTACATGGACCTTACCATACATCCAGCCCTATTTACGGTTGTAAACAAAAACACTTCTGAGGTGTATTACGAATTGGTCCCGTACAACGCGGCTCTTGCTCAAGAGGCGAGCGACCGCGCGGTGAACATCTTGACGGCTGCGAAGGCTGGTGACATTCTGCCACGCATAGCGCACAGCAAAGACTTCTTTCTCTGTAAGGTTTGTGAATACAGCGAAACCTGTTGGGATGAATAAAAAAATGGGGTGCGCCTGTGCAGCGACACCCCAGATATAGTGGTAGTCATGGGTATGGAAGCAAGATAATGAACATTTTACAGTTTGGCAAGACATCGCAAGAGGTCGCAGAAAGAATTTCACGGGAGGTTCCACGGCAATACCAACTGCAAATGCTGATCGACACTTACCCCAATGGGGTGCGGCGCGGTAAAGAATTTTTCATTGGATCGCTGCGCGGAGAAAAGGGTCAGTCGCTTAGAATTAACATCGACACAAGCAGTCCGTGGTTTATGTCTGGAAAAGATTTTGAATCTGGTGATGGCATCGGTGGTATATGCAAAGTTCTTAAAGAAGGACGTGGATGGTCGCTGCTAGAAATAGCCGAACATTTCTCGGAGTACCTGCCGCGAGCGTTTACTTCAGTTCCAGAAAACATCGTTAAGCCGAACAATCCGCAAAACTTTCAGGTCACAAACACAACATCTATGAACGGGTTTAAACAACCCGAACAAAAGACTGCGAAGATCAGCATCGGCCCCAACACGCCGTTTGAGGACGAGTACACCTACACTGACGCAGATGGTCAGGTTCTCGTCACAGTTCGGAAATACTTTGACAGGGATGAAGCTGGAGAAATTGTTCGGGACAGTTCCGGTAAACCTAAGAAGCAATTCCGACAATTCATGGATGGTCGCCAAGGATTGCCAGAACCAAGACCTCTGTACAATATCCCGTACATTTTGTCGGCAGACAAGGTGATTTGGGTCGAAGGTGAAAAGTGCGCTGACGCCCTCACTGCTCTCGGTTACGTTGCCACATGCACTATCGGTGGTGCTGGCATGCTGTCAGAAAACACGGCTGAGAAATTCGACTTTACGCCACTGCGCAACAAAGAAGTTATCCTCTGGCCTGACAATGATGACGCTGGCAAGAAGCTGGCCCGGATCGTGGAGGCGCAAGCAAAAGCTGCGGGTGCAAAGTCCATAGTGACGCTTCACATCCCATCAACCAAGCCAGAAAAGTGGGACGCAGCAGACGCAATCGAAGAAGGATTTGACATTAACAAGTTCTTCCAAACGCATGAAAACAAAGTCAAAAAGCCAATCTCGCTGCTTGATGAAAGTCTGCTGATTGACAAATACTTTCTTGGGACTGCACCCGAACAAAAGTTTCTTATCGGTGACACAATACCGCTCGGTGTGCCAGTCGTATTCGCTGCTGCGGGTGACTCAGGTAAGGGCATGATGACGCTTGATCTAGCGATGAAGGTTGCATCTGGTGCATCTATGCAGAACGCTTTTGGTGGGTTAGTCGCAGAGCATGGTGACGTAATCCTAATCACTGCCGAAGATGACAAGGACGAGATGCATCGTCGTATCGCGCGTCTTGATCCGTACAAGTATCGCGAACATTACGATCACAAGCTGCGCATTTTGCCGCTTCCCAACTTGGGTGGCGTGTTTCCAATCATGCAGAAGTTCGATCACACCTATCTCATGGGCGAAGAGTTCTCACGCATCTATGATCAGATGCTTGAAATGGAAAACCTAAAATTAGTTATCATTGACCCTCTCGCGTCTTTTGTTCACGCGGATGTAAATGCCGATCCCGCAGCGGGCGCTGCGTTCATGGGTCTGTTGGCGCAAATGGCAACCGAAACTGGTGCAACGGTAATCGTCAATCACCACATGGCAAAGATCAAAGACAACGATCCCATCACAACGCCTGAGCAAGCGCGTAATCTCATTCGCGGGACATCGGCTATCGTTGATGGTGTGCGCTCGGCATTTGCTGTTTGGCAGGTTGAGGAAGGCATTGGTCGCCAACGTTGCCGTGATCTGCAAGTCGAATACTCACGCAACGCCGTGTTCGATGGCGCTGTCGTTAAATCAAACGGTCCAGCTAATCGCGAAATCCGTCACTTCATTCGCAACCCGAACACAGGTTTGCTTGAGGATCGCAGCAACGACATTCGCTCGCTCACGCTTTCAAGCACAGTTCGTGATCGCATGAACCACATCGTTGACTTTGTACGCATGCGTGAAGAGCAAGGCATGGCCGTTACGCTGGGCGGCACACATGATGGCGTCTATGCAATTGCGACCACTCTTCCAAGCCATGAACCATGTGTTATCGCCATCAAAGCTGTAGGCCAGTCAACAATCAAAGAAGATGTGAAACGTGCAATGCAGCATGGCCTGATTGATCGCTTCCGTCTCACAACAAGTGGTCCGCAGAAGTGGCTCGGAGTTCCAAATGGCCCCCTCGCTCGCGGTGAATACGAAGCTGTCACCGGGCGCGATAACGTGTAACCCGACAAATTGTTCGGGTTAAAAGGTTAACTGCCGGGCCTTCCCGGTTAACTTTTTGCTTGCATGTTATGGGAATACTTGGTATAAATCCCAGTCTAGTTAGAAAAAGGAGACAACTATGATTCATGTTTTTGAAGATCGCGCTCCTACCTTAGAGGAAGCGCAAAGACTGGTTGGCGGTTTCGTCGAACTGGTTCGCTCGCCAGAACATCGGGAATGGCAAATTCTGGTAAACGAAGAAGGTTTACTAAATGGCCTGCCGTTTAATGAAGAAGCTACGAAAATCTGTGGGACAGGCATTGTCGGTGATGCTGTCATTTTAAAAGGTGATGCTAGATGGGATTAAGAGAACCGCCCCGTTAGGGCGACGGGAGACACTCATGGCAAAACAACCACCTAAGAACTTAGGTATTAACGATGCCCTCCGAGCGGCGGGCTTCGTGCGGATTCCGGCTTGGTGGGTGACGCCTGATGAGTTGGAGGTCATCCACCGAATGGCTCACAATCACCAGAGCGAGGTGAACCGCATACGCGCAAAAACGCGAGAGAAGAAAGACGCCTATGGCCATGAGACTAAACGCATACGAAGAAGGTGATGACTGTGATTCATGTTGGCCTGTGAAGTATGAGAAATGAAACGA
>Ga0208644_1003906_pt1 | contig 11392 bp, 12 predicted proteins | sample VirMetDEL_Nov_18_FD_184517 | JGI IMG/M metagenome (GOLD analysis project Ga0208644, IMG submission 184517) | Aqueous microbial communities from the Delaware River and Bay under freshwater to marine salinity gradient to study organic matter... | ecosystem: Environmental > Aquatic > Marine >... | reverse complement strand
CTATCATAGAATGAAATGTCAAATCCTGTTCTATCAGAATTGGAAACTGTAAAATAATCACCAGATAACATATCTTCAGCAGTGACTGTTAATTGTGGTTTTTCATAAAAGGCATTGTCATAATCAATCACTTTATCAGCACCCGATAAACTTGCGACATCATTATCGGATTGAATTAATCTAGGGAGGATTAATTTAATAGATAAATTTTCCACCACTGGAGTAGCAGTAGGATTTGTTGAAGATAATACTGCTTTAAACTTGACTGCTCTGGCTATGAAATCACCATTTTCAAATTCTTTAAATGCTGAATAAGAAACTGCATCATCACTTGTGGCGACAAATAATTTACAATCAATAACATCTTCTTGGTTAGCATCGGAGGCTTCGTCAAATGTTCCTTCTTTGCTGTCAAAAAATCCTGCAGTTGCATCAAAGCTATCTGAGTAATTTAAATGGATAACATCTAAATCGTGCAATAATAATTTAAAGGGAAATTTATTAGAAAAATCAAATCCATCAAATTCATAACTTCCACTAGATACAACTGTTCCCAATCCTGCGTCAAACAATCCTAAAGCATCATCAAAATCACCTTCAGCATCATCAAATAATCCTGTTCCTAAAATTAATCCGATATCAGTTGCAACACAATCTGTCTTTGTTCCTGTAAAATCTGGTTCTTCAGTAATGGTTTGAACTGCTTTAAAATCTTTTCCGAATATCTGCGTTTCGCTATCAAAGTCTAAAACCACACTATCAAAGTTTTCTGAAGGAATACCAAAGAGATCAACAGGTCTAATCATATAAGTTCCATCATTAAAGATCGGAGTGACAAATCTGTTAGTATTTCTTGGTATTTTATCTCCAATAATAACACCATTAGCAAATTTTGTTTCATTGGATTTTTTAGAATACTTTAATACATAATGGGATAGATCAAGATCAGTTGGTGGTGTCCATTGATGAATTAATTTATCGCCAGATAATTCCACAGAATAATCAGTAATATCATTTGGTGGTTCAAAGGCACTTGTGACTGTATGTTCTACAAACACATAATCTGATTTTACTCCACTCGTATTTACTGCTCTTACTAGAATTTGATAAGTTGCTCCTTCTTTCACTGGCAGTTTTTCAAATGTTCCTGCAGTTGATGTTCCTAGATTTTCATATGCTCCTACTCCTTTTCTTTTGATCCGACATTCTAAAAAAGCTAAATAAAAATCTTCGCTACTAGCTTCAATTCTCATTATTGATCCAATCGTACCATCTTGTAATTCTATTAATTCATCTACGACTGAAGTAATTGATGGTGTTTTAATCGTAAAAGGATTGGGGAGTGTTGTATCTTCTATGACTGGTCTTTGTCTTTTGGTTTGCCAAGTATAAAAAGCATCTTGATGTTCTGATAAAGTTAAATTAATGGTAAAATCATTATTTAAATCCATATTCTGTACTCTAAATGGCTTAGCACTAAATCCCATTCCTGAGTGTGTAATATTAACAATGTCACCTACTTCTAATTCACTAGCTTCAGCAGTAGTTTGAATATTTACATTAAGCATATTTCTACTACGTCTTAAAATGACCTCTGCCATTTCTTCAGCTTGGTAAGGGGAGCATAAATATTTAAAATCAAAATTTCCGTGCAAAGGAATATTATCATCATCAGATAATAAGGTTGCATATTGATCGGCAGTTGCTAGATCGCTATCATCTGCTGGTGGGAATTGTGCTTGATCGCTTTCAAAGTTTTTTTCTGGATTAATGAAGTTTACAAATACTCTATTGTATCTAGCGTTGGTTTCTTGAGATTTAACCGATATACCACCAATAATGTCATCTTCATCTAAAGTGATAGATGCAGTTCCTGTACCTTCCACATTTAATTTATAAACGCCCTTAGAATAGGGCATAAATCCTCTGCAAGTATTTAAAATGCTTTTGACGTTATTGATTATTTTTTGAGATGTATCAATAACTGCGTGACAACTAAAAATCGGAGTATTTGTCAGTGTGACTAAATTAGATGTGACTGTGTTAAAACTTTCTTCAGTTTGAAATAATGAACTTAAATCTCCAGAATATGATCCACCAGATTTCTTCCATTGAAAAGAAAATGCACCTGCTCCACCACCATTACCAAATAAAATAACAATAGGATATTCTGATCCATTATTTAAAGGTATTAAGCTACTTTCTGCATCTTGATTGGGTTGATCGTCAGGATTAGAAACAATTAATCCCTCTACATTAGTAACTTTACTTTCTGTTATTTCATCATAAAAATCTTCAACATCTCTCCCTGCTTCTCCTAAATAAACTGCACCTGCATTATCTGTATTTATTTTAAATTGATAAGATGTGGTTTCATTGGGTACAAAATACCCTTTAAAAACATAAGATGTAAATTCTCTGTCACTATCTGGATTAAAATTCTTTCCAGAAAAACTTGTGCCACTTGTAAATCTATCTCTATTTGATCCACTTGGTCTGCCTATATTTCTAAATCTTCTAGGATTTTCTTGCCAATAAAAACTGTTATAACGATAACCTAATAAACCTGTTTTGCTTGTATCCCTTACTGTTAATTTTTTTAAAGTAACTGAGGGAGTATCATAAGGATCAACTTTGGTATCGCATAGATCAGCACTATCTTGAAATGATTGAAAATTACTGTCAAAGAATGTATCAGCTAATCCTTTACCATATCGGTCATTTCGTAAATAATCTAATAATACTAAAGCTGGATTAGCACTCCAAGCTGTTGTTGATGTTCTTGGATCAAAAACTTTTTTCCCTTTAACATCAAATTGAAATTGAGGTAATCCATTATAACAATCAGTATTAAATCTCAGCCTAAAGGCACAGAACGCAATTCCTTGTAATCGGTGATTGATACCCCAATCTGATTGTTGGGCAAGTAATAATGATCTTGGTTGAGTATCTCTACCATCAAAAAATTCTACTCTTATAGTATCAAAAAATCGTTCATCATTAGATGTATACCCTCTAGTATGAACAAATGGTGGAGTAATGTGGTCACCTGCATCTCCATCAAATGCCAGTGCTTCTTCTAAATTATCAAATCCATTATGGTTACTAAATGTGACTACTTGGTCATCAACTAAAATTTGCAGTAATCCATCAACTTGACCTTCACTTAATGCAATCGCACCATAGAGATATTCGTTATCAGTTCCCCCAGTATTTAGATATATTAAATTTCCCCCACTTCTACGAATACCATAGATAATAGGAATTTGAGTATTGTTTCCTGTTTTATTAACTTTGATTGATCTAGCTTCTTGAGATGAGATATCTGTTCCAACATTACCTAATTCTGGTAATTCAGGCATAGGAATTAACCAAGAGATAATACTAGAAAAAAAATCTCCTATACCATCAAAAATATCGTTAATTACACCCATTTAAATTACCTTGTAAAATATCTGCCCATTATTGTTATAATTATTCATTAAAGACCATTTCTTATATCTTGTTATGTATTTATTATCACAATGTAAGTCTTTGTCCAAATGCCAAACATCAGTCTGGATATATTCAATATCAAAATTTTTCAACCATTCCTCACTCGCATCTAATAAAGTCTTGGCATTATAATAATTACGATAAGGTGGTAAAATATAAAACCATTGAATGTTACCATATTTTACATTTGACCAGAATTTGCTTTCTATATTGCATAAACTAGCACCCAATAATTTTTGATCGTGAATTAAAATAATATTGAATTGTGGTTTTTTAATACATTGTTTTAAGAAAGAAATGGCTTTGTCATTATCGTAGTTTTGATTAGTTTCTTTTAATTGGTGATTGATTAAAGGTTGAAGTAAATGCAAGTCATCTAAACTTGCATACTTTAATTGGATTTTCCCCATTGAATATTACGCATCTCTACTGAGGCATATTCAAATCCACGATCATTAGCAAAGTGTATTTGTTGAGAACTTTCGGTAGTGCGTCTGCCATTAATCCGATCAAAATCTGCCCACCGACTAGCTACTTGTAAAGTGACCACACTTTCACTGTCTTTTTCTTCAATAGCAAATGATTTGATCTTTCCATCAAATAATAAATAAGGATCACTAATAAGTGAATTATCTGTATCTAGTAAAGCTAAATAAACTTTGACCTGTTTATTCGTCACAATATTATTTAAAACGACAGCTATATAAGTTTGATCTACACCTGATAAACTTATTCTCAAAGTTCCTTGAGTAATATCAGTGCTTTCGGATACATTAGAAATATTTAATAAAAATCCTTGTTTAGTGTAGGTATTGCCATCATAAACAATATCAAATCCTGTTGTGGTAAAATAAATCGGTGTAGAAAAATTAATATTAATTAAATAAGCTGGTTTAATGTTTTTAGTTGCTAGGGCATTTTTAAAGGCAGTTGTTAATCCTCTAGCCATTATAAATCCTCTACAACATCTATTTCTATTCTGTAAACTGGATCATTCCCTAATTGAAATTCTTGAATATCATTAACTGCTCTGACTGTAATGGGAACATTGTTATAACTGACTGCTTCATCATTGGCTAAATTTTCTCTTAATGGTGGTTCAATCGTGATTGTTTGACTGCCACTACTTACATCATCAATCACCATATAAACCTTTTGATGAGATGCGAACTTAATCAAATCACCTGCTTTTAATCCAGAATTTAAACCATCAATATCTATAGTCGTATCACCTGCTGAATGACTGCCATCAACTAACACTGTTCCTGTTTCGCTTCCTCTGGTTGATGATATCTCTGGAGCAACGACAGTAAAACTTTCTTTGCTTCCTCTTTGTTTAACCATAAAAGAATACACTGGTGCAAATTCTGCTCTAGTCATTGGTGGTAGTGATAAAGTAAATTCCCATCTTTGCGAACTGATTTGCCTTCTAAAAGAAATTCCAGATACAGTTTCAGTAGATAATGTTGGTGTATTACTTCTAAAATTGATTGCTGTAAATCCTTGTGATGTTGGGAATGCTCCTGCCATTAGACTAATGCTCCTTGTCCTTTTTCATTTAATGCATTGTTAATTAATCCTACTATTAATCCTCTACGTTTCACTAATAGTTTATCAAAGTCAGTAGTATCATTAGCAGTGATATTAAAGTTAATTACTGTTTGTCTACCTCCTAGATCTTTATTAGGAACAATCATCCCACCAGTTCCAGGGATCATTAACTCAGGTCCTTGCTCACCTACAAGATAAGGCCTTCCTTCTTGTACTGGTCCACCCATAGCTCTCCCTTGATATTGTTGTGATTGAATAGTTGCTATTTGAACTGCACCCATAGCACCAATTAAAATAGCTTGAACATAATTTGCACTTGCTAGGGCTTTAGTAACTCCTTGGGCAGTATTAACAATAGCTTCTGCTGTAGCCAGGGCTTTATTTAATTCAAATGCTTTTTTATTATTCTTAGCTAATGCTCCAAGAACTTCTCTCCCTGCTTTGATAGTAAAATCTTTTTTCTGTTCTTCTGATAATTTTGTAATATCTAATTCTTGGAATTTACCTGATTTAAATATTTGTAATTGTTCATTAACTTCTCTTTCTCTTAATGCTTTTCTATCTTCAATTCCTTTTTTGGTTATTTCTGTTTTTAATTTTTCATATTCTTCATCTGAAATTAAACCATTCATTTTAGCCTGGTTAATTAATTTAATCTGCTCTAATTCTTGTCTTTGTAGGGCGAAATAAGGATCATATGCTTCTTTTAATCTTTCTAATGCCGGTACTACTTCTTCATATATTTTTTTAAAATTTTCTAATTTTTTACTTGCTTCATATTGTTCTGTTAAACCTTTTGCATATTTTATACCTGCTTCTAAAGATTCTTCTTGTGCTTGTCTAAAAAGGCTTACTGAAGTTGTAGCATCATCAGTTGATTGAGTTGAATTTTTTAAAATTCTATCAAAGAAATCTAATTCATTAGCATTAGAGATATACATATCCTTTAAAGATTCTAAGGCTGTTACCTTTTCTTTAATGGCATCTCTTTTCTCTCTGCTCTTAGTAATTGATGGATCTAATTTATTATTAAAATAATCTAGATAAAAATTAACCTTCTCTAAACTGTCTGCTTCTTTTTTTAAATCATCTACATTTAAGAGTTCTATATCTCCTGCTTGTTTGCTTTTTTCAATAAGATCATCAATTTGTCCTACTAAAAATGATAATGCACCAAAAGCTATTGCACCTTTTTTACCAAACAAAAGAGCTGCAATTAATCCAGATGTTTGCACAAATGTTGGGAGAGATTTAAATCCTTCTATAGTAGTACCCAGGGCATCAGCTACATTCTTTACTGCCGGAGCAACTCCCTTAATGAGATCAGATGTAGTAGTTAATGCACCTGCAAAATTTTCGCCAATCGCAGTGGCTATATCTTTTATCTGTTGTTCATTTTCTTCTAAGAAAGTATTTAAATCACCAAATTCACCTTTAAGTTCATCAAAAAATCCTGCTGCTACATCTTTTTGGAATTTAAAATACTTATCCCCAATCATTGAGATAGTACCTTCTAAGGTAGTTGCTAGATCTTTAGTGGCATTGGCAAATTGACCATCACCGGCAAATAATTCCTCAAATCTTTTTACTGTTTCTTCAGCTGTAACTTTAGCACCATTCTGAAAACCTAATAAGGCCCTAACACCTCTTTCTCTAAAGAGATCTGCAGCTCCTATACCACCAGAAAAGGCTCTTTGAATTTGGGAGGATGTTGTTTGAAAATCTAAACCAGTAACTGCTGCGACATTACCAGTAATCTCTAATATTCTATTAAGATCATTAGCATCTTTTGCAACAACAGCTAGATTTCCTGATGCTGCTGCTATTTCTTGTAATGAAAAGGGAACTCTACCTGCAAATTTGGTTAAATTATCAAGTGCAATAGCACCTTCTTCGGCTGATCCAAATAAAAATTTAAATCTTACCTGGAGGTTTTCTGCTTCTTTACCAACATTAACAAATGATTTAATTACAGCACCTGCACCTAAACCAACTAATGCTCCTTTTAAACTAAAAACTGTATTTTTTACATTTGTGATATTTTTTTGAACACCAGATAATGCTGCTTTAGTCTTATCATTAGCAAGGATATTAATTAAAAGATTTATAGACATTATCTTCTTTTACCCTTCATCTTCATCTTATTCAATGCTTTTTGTTCTTCTTCGTATTTAAGTTGATAATATGCACCCCATAGAGAAAATTCCTCCATTGGCATCTGCATTATTTCTGCAATCGTTTTATGCAGCTTTTCTGCTAAGAAAAAATGAAATCTAAGATCTGAGTCTTTTTCTAGTTTTTTTTTAAGTCTGAAGAAGATGGGATAGTTCCTAGAATTTGACTAGCTACCCTTCCAATAATATCAGGATCAACAAATTTCTTCATCTTGATCTTACTCTCTAAATCAAACATCTTCTCACCATCTTTTGTTTCTGCTTTCTTGACTATAACATCAATTAAGACAGTCAAATCACTATCGTTTGATCCTTTAAAGATTTCAGATTTTTCTAGTAGTGTAAATGGCTTAGCATAAATAGCATCTTCGCCAACTAAACCCCACTCCTCAACTTCTATAATTTTAACTTCCTGGTGCTTAAAGTGATTAATTGCACCTTCCAGGTAATCCTTTTTAGGCATTTAAATTATACAGTTGTAGTGCTTACACCACCAGAGAATTGAACTGTGATTGTTCTTGAGATTACACCATCTAAAGAAACATTCTGAGATACACCAGTAACTAAAGCTGTTCCTGTGTAATATGTATCACCAGATGAATCACCTTCTGGATATAAGTTCAAAGTTACTGAAGATCCAACTGCTAAAGCTGTTTGACCATTAGTATCAGTTTCATCCCAGTGACATTCAACAGTACCTGTTGCATCAGATCTTAATACTTTATAGCTTTTGCTTGTATCAGTAAGTTGAGAATCCTCTACGACATCTGCTGATTCATCAATAGTAAAGCCAGTCACTTCTGCGACTAAATCTGATCCTACTTTGACTACTCCACTTGTTCCGACATGTGTTGCCATTCGTTTACTCCTTCTTCATTTGTTTGTTGATCCTCTACTTTTACTTCTTTTTTATTAGAAGTTCTAGTAGATTTTTTTTCAGCTGAAAGTTTATAACCTTTAGCTAAAAACTTGTCTAAGTTATCATCCCAGATCTCAACTGTATCAGTTCCACTGGGCATATATATTTTAATTCGTTTAGCCATTATGATGTACCTCTAACAAATTCATAGAATACCCTTACCACAATTCTCACTCCACCCAAAGGATATAATGTACCTTCATCAGATGATACTTCTAATATTTTTGTTTCTTTAGCATTTCCACCTCTGGTCCGATCAGTGTCCAAAGTTTCTTCTATTACTTCTATAAGTTGATTTCTCTTAGTATCAATATTGATATCTGTTCCTTTAACATAGCCCACAATCACATAATCTATAGTTCCAGATCTTTTACCTGCTGCGTAATCACCTAGGGCAAAATCTGCTCTCGTTTCATCTCCTGATACTATGTAGATAGCCGGTAGCTGCATCTCAGATAATTCTTCTGGTGTAAATGGCTCTCTTGTAATCTTCTTAAATTCAATCGGAGATGTCACTGCATCCAAGGTAGTAATAATATTAGCTGCTATATTTTCTCTTAGGCTCAAAATTTAATCTCCTTTTCTAGTATATTCTTAAATAGTCTTACTATTTTATCTTCTTCTCTATCCGATATTCCAAAGAATGGTCTAACTACTTTAGATTTTCCTGCACCTACTTGATCGTGGTAAAATGCTTTTCTATTGGCATTTTGATTTCTAAAGAATAATACACCCTTACTCGGTGATATTTTACTAGTCAATGAACTAAACATTTGCCCGGTATCAGTAAGATCTACAACACCAGATTCTTTAATCTTGGCTCTTTTGTATTTTATGGAGTAGGGCTTAAATGGTCTTTCATTAACATCTATGCCTTTTTTCTGTGTTCTATTTCTAATATTAGATATTTGAAATGCTGAAACTTGTGCCAGGGCTTTTTTGGTTACCTGGGGAAACTTTTTAACTATGTCACCAATAGCTTTGGAAACTTCTATTGAATTATCTTTAACAGTAACCTGGGCTACCATTATCTAACCAATCTTAAAAAATGTAATGGCTCTTTCTCATCTACAGTAATTGTGCTGTTATTATCCTCATCATATTCCGGCCCATCCCTTAATACACTTTGGAACTCCTCATTGTATTTTTGTCTGTAGAAATCCATTTTATTTTGAAAAGTATCTTTTCCTTCTCCACCTTGTGGATCTTTAAACTTAGATAATATGGGATAAATATATTCTGATAATGCTCTATAAACTACACATCTGGTCCACTGTGATGGTGTTAGTTTTGTTTGATCCATTTCAATGGATGTAACTTTTGTAATATCTCTATAGCGAACAGTATGTCTATATCTTTCCCACCATTCCTCTCTAATTTGTCTTATGACATCATTTTCAGCATGTTGCATCTGAGTATCAAAATTAGTTACTCCATATTCTGCTATATCTGGTTGATATTCCTGGATATCGGATAATGCGACTGAAAATTGTGTTGTTGCCATTTTTATATTCCTTTAGGTGGGAGCATAAACCCCCACCCAATAAAGATCAATTATAAAGATGCGTCTACAGTTACCTGACAGCCATAGTTGTCTTTTACGACATCTTGACCATAGGTCATTGTACCCACAATCTCAGTTGCTCTTAAAGATGCATCTCTTTGAGTTTCAATTTTGAAATCCATCTTCATAGCTAAACCAAGTGAGATTGGATGGAATACACCACCAACACAGTCACCGGCTGAGGAGATTGTTAAGTTAGCATTTTCATAAACGTCAATACCAAAGATGTTTCCGACAAAGCCAGATCCAAATACATTTTCACCTACAGATGAAATAGCCGGAGCTGCTGAACCTGCAAAACCTGCTGATGTTAATGTTTTCTTTAAGTTGAAAACAGCTTTTGGATGGAATACTGCGTAGTATGGTCTAGGAACGTTTAATGCTCTTAGTGTAGACTCAGCTTTTAACAGTAGATCTGCAGTTAATTCAGTACCTGCTGCACCTAAGTCGTTAGCTGTTGCAAATGAAGCGAATAATGCTGCTAGATCAGTATCAACTTTCTTTGCTAATGCTTCACCAAATACTCTACCGATATCTTGTGCAATCGGTCTAGAAGATGATTCTCTAGCTAGGTCAGTTAATGTTGTCATCACACCTACTTCTGAAGCTGTAATAGTTTTTTCAGTAGGATTTACTTCTGTGTTTGCTAAGTCAGATCCCTCTGATACAGCTGCTGCTGCTACAGTTGGGAAAATCGGCACTGCAACTTGTTTGCCTTGCCCTGTTATGTTGTAAGTAGTTACTAGCGGCCTCATTACTGAAGTTTCCTGGAAAGTGAAAATCGCTTCCTGGATGATCTCAGTATATAGTTCACTAATACTAGTACTTGTTGTTTCGTTTGCCATGTGGCTACTCCTTTTTAATATTAGTTATTAGTTATTATTTGTGGTCTTAAATTAAAGCCTTGTTTAGATTTACGATACTCTCGGTATTTTTGTAAATCTTCCGGTTTGTTTAAGTCCAATGCCGCCAGATTAAAAGGTTGAGCGTCTACCTTACCCACATTCGCCTTACTTCCTGAGCCACTTGGTGTAGCCATTTGAAAGTGAGGGTTCTGCGTTAAAAACTCAGAAACATATTCTTCAACAGAATACAGTTCTCCATTTTTGTTATACCTTGGAGTACCATTTTCTGCAAGAACTTCTACTTGCCCATCATCATTTAATTGAACTTTAGTTTTTAGCAGCTCAACTACTTGCTGTGGGTTGATAGCTTTGTTCTTAGATGCTGAACTCAACAAGGCATCATTAATCTTGATATTTTTTAAATCACCTTGCAGCTTTTGTATTTCTGATTGATACTTACTCGCTTGTTCTTTGAGGATATCTTCAAACTCTCCTCTTTTCTTTTTATCTTCTAGTTCTCTAGTTTCTTTCTCCTGGAGTAGTGATTTCACATCATCCAGGTTATCAGTTCCAAGTTCTTTATAGATCTTGGCTCTTTCTCTAGCTAGTCTAGTCTTTACAATATTCTCAATCTCAGCTTGGCTATAGCCTTTATTTTCTTCTGTATTCTGCTCCTGTGTTTCATTTTTTGTTTCAAGTGTTTCATTCACTTGATCCAGATTACTCTGTTCTTCTGCCATAATAGACTCCTTTTAGGTTGTGTTATTTTATGTGTATCTCTATTTATCTTCTTCTTCAAGAAAATTGTAGTTACCTTCTTTTACAAATATTAGATCTATCTGCA
>Ga0208644_1003905_pt1 | contig 11394 bp, 4 predicted proteins | sample VirMetDEL_Nov_18_FD_184517 | JGI IMG/M metagenome (GOLD analysis project Ga0208644, IMG submission 184517) | Aqueous microbial communities from the Delaware River and Bay under freshwater to marine salinity gradient to study organic matter... | ecosystem: Environmental > Aquatic > Marine >... | reverse complement strand
GTAGAAACTCAAACTAACCCGGACGTTGCGATTGCTTTTAATACTTTAAAAGAAGTATCACGTGAAGTTCAGTCTGAAGGCTGGACATTTAATAAAGAATTAAATCTAGAAGTAACACCAGATGCAACTACAAAGAAAGTAGTTATCCCTAATAATGCTATTCAATATGATCTTAGTCAAGATTATGCAAGTAACTTAGGGAGAAATAGTGTTAATCGTGGTGGTTATCTTTATGATACTATTCAACATACAGATCAATGGGAAGATGAAACCCTTTACATTGATGTACTATGGGAATGGAATTATGAATATCTACCACAACCTATTCAATCTTATATTGTAGCTAGAGCATCTGCTATATTTTCTAGTAGAGTGATTGGTGATGGACAACAATTCCAAATGCTATCACAAAAAGAAGCATATACAAGAGCTATGGCTCTCGAATACGAATGCAATCAAGGAGACCATACATTCTTTGGTCAACCACAAAGTGGTAATTATTACCGCAGTTACAAACCATTTAACGCACTGTATCGCTAATGCCAGTAGTAACACAACTATCACCTAATTTCTTAGGTGGTGTCTCTAAACAAAATGACGACAAAAAACTAGCTGGACAGGTATCTGAATGCATTAATGGATATCCTGACCCTACCTATGGTCTACTAAAAAGACCTGGTATGAAATTTATTAATCACCTAAAAGATACAGACGAAAATGTTTATAATAAAGCTGATTTAGAAAACGCTGTATGGTTTTTTCTAGATCGTAGTGAAACTACTTCTTATATTGGTGCTATTAAAGGTTCTAATATTTATGCTTGGAATGCAACAACAGGTGAAGCTTGTAATGTTACAAATAATGGTGCTTCGTATTTAACAGGTGCTATTACTTCAGATCATTTTCATTTCCGTAGTATTCAAGATACTACAATTATTACAAACCAAACTAAAGTTACAGCAATGCTACCTGCTGGTACTTTTATTGCTAATTCAGTTGGTACTTTAAAATTAATTTCACTTGTTGATGGCTACGATTATACTGTAACTATTCAAGGTATAGATGCTACAGCTACTGCAACATCTAGTACAACTTTTCAAGATTTTTTAACTGGAGTTAATCCTAATAATTCACTGTCTGGTGAAGTAAAAAGTATAATTGAAGATGAACAAAATGCAAGTAATACTAATTTTGATGGTGCTTGGTACATTGAATCTTATGTTAATAGTTTAGTTATTAAAAGATTTAGTGGTACTAATTCAGTTACAATTGGTTATGCACCTGCAAGTCCTGGTACACCTTTACCTTTTACTTTAACAGCAGTAGGTGGTTTTAATAATGATTCTGTAGAAGCATTTTTAGATCAAGTAAACAATGTAACTGAACTACCAGCTGAATCTTTTGATGGTCATAATTTACGAATCTTAAATACTAATAGTGATAGTGATGATTATTATGTTAAATTCGTAGCTTATGATGGAATACGTGGTAAAGGTTATTGGCTAGAAACAATTGCTAGAGATGCTTCACCAGGAATAGATGCATCAACAATGCCACATAGGTTTGTATTTAATGGTACAGTTAATAATGTAGATCAATTTACATTTGAACCTATACCTTTTGTAAGTAGGCTAGCTGGTGATAATATCACAAGTCCAGAACCTTCTTTCATTAACAAAAAAATCAAGGCTACATTTTTTTATAACAACAGATTTGGGGTGTTATCAGAAGATAATGTAATTTTAAGTGTAGCTAATGAGCCTTTTAACTTCTTTGTTAAATCAGCTCTGACACAAATTGCTTCAGATCCTATCGATTTAAATGTATCTAGTACAAGACCTGTTCAATTATTTGATGTCTTACCTACAGCTCAAGGTCTTTTGTTATTTGCTGATCGTCAGCAATTTATGTTATCTGCTACTGATGCAAATACATTAACACCTACGTCTTCTATTATCCGTACAGTATCTAGCTATGAAATGGATAGTAATATACCTCCTGTAGATATTGGTACTACTGTAGGTTTTGTTAATAAAGTACCTGATTATGCTAAAGTATTTAGTATGCAGTTACGAGATGTAGAACAACCTCCAATTGTTGTTGACATCAGTAAAGTTGTACTTGAATGGATTCCTGAAACTGTAGATAGATTAGTATCTAGCCCACAAAACTCTTTTATTTTACTTGTAGATAGACAATCATCTTATATCTATATTTATAGTTATTATAATGATGGTGAAAAAGATCTATTTCAAGCCTGGACTAAATGGGAATTAACAGGTACTATTCAAGATGCTTACGTTTTAAACGATGATATTGTAGTTGTAACACAACAAGAAGATGTGTATTTGTTAAACTCAATCACAGTTAATGAGTTGCCTACAGGAGATGTTTCTGTTGTATTCGATTCTAATACAAGTGAGTTTGTTATAACAGGTAATCCCTGTCTTGATTTATTTGCACTTCCAACATCTCCTGATGGAATTATTGATAAAGTTGTTTATAATGAAACTACCAACTTAACTAAAATCTACACACCTTATAAACCTATTTCTGGTAAAAATGGTGCAGTTTTAATCGGTAAACCTGCTAAAGATGAAGGTTACTTTGTAGAGGTAACACCTAAAATTGAAACTGGTACAAATTATAATTATTTTGAAGCTGTAGGGGATTTAAGAGATTCAGCTGATAGTATTATTATTGGATACAATTATCACTTTGAAGTACAATTACCTACATTTTATTTTAGACGAAGAGATGGTAACTCTGTTGACTTTAGTGCTATATTAACTATTGCTAGAATTAAAGTATCTACTGGTCGTTCAGGTCCACTAGTATTTGAAACTAAACTAGGTAGTTCTAAAGAATGGACTTTAATTAAAGAGGTCACAGTAAGTGATGATTATCAATTTAGCACAAGCCCTGTAAAACCTGAGTATAGGTTTGATGTACCTATCCATCAACGTAACACTAATTTTGAATTAAAAATGACAAGTGATTATCCATATCCTGTATCTCTTGTAGAGATGATGTGGGAAGGTAACTATTCACCACGATATTATAGGAGAGCTTAATGTTTGACATTGAATTTAATCCTAAGGAAAGTTTTCTTAAAGAACAGTTAGAAGTATCTGGTCTTGAGATGAGATTTTTTGGTATCGGAGCTGGGGAAGAAAATCGAAGAAGAGTACAAGAAGAAAACAAACAACAAAGAAAACTAAACAAGCAAGCAAAAGCCAATTACGAATACGAAAAAGAAGTTTTCAAAGCTGAAAAAACAGATTATTATGCTCAACGAGAGTTTGAATATGAAACTGCATTAAAACAGTACGATTATAATACAGAAATACAAGATTATTCATACGGTCAATCTTTAGCTCGTTACGAAAAAGATCTTGGTATTTATGAAGCACAGCTTGATTATAACGAAGAGGCTTTTGGATTAGCTGTTAGTGATCAAGAAGCTGCTTTACAAGATTTTGCATTACAACAAGCATTTCAGCGTGAAGCTGTTTATGCAGATCTTAACAATGAATTAATTAACCAAGGTTTAAATAGAGAAACACAAGAAGTTAAAGCTGAAACTATTAAAACAGGGTTTGAAAATGAACTTACTAATTTAGGTATTGATAAATTACAACAACAAGCAAATTTATTTAGTATACAAAGCAGTCAACGTATTGGAACCGAAAGGATTCAAACTGAACTAAAAAATCTTTCTGATGCTAATTCATTTGAAAAAGAAGCTGAATTTGTAAGGGGATTACAAGCAGCCGGTCAAGCTGCTTTAGGTCAAGCTGGTAAATCAACAGCTAAAAGTATAGGATCTGCTCAAGCCGAATCATTTAGAACTTTAACACAATTAAAATCTTCTTTAAAAGGTTCTAGACGTAGGGCTGGTATTGAACTATTAAATCTAAATGTTGACTCAGCAGTCAGAGAGACTGGTGTTAATCTCAATATTAATAAAATTGACGAAGCAACTAGATTTGCTAGAGTTAGTTCAGGTCTTCAGATGGATCAAGTTGGTATTGATATTGCTAGAATTGATCAAGCTATCAAGTTTGCTAATGAAGAAGCTGATTTTAACAACAGAGTATTGCAGGCTAACATGGATAGCCAGATTGCCCAAACTGAGCGTAACATCCAACAACTTGAACTACAAAAATTAGGCCAAGATTTACAAGCTGAAGCACAGATGAGTATCTTCCCAGAACCGCTACCTACACTACCTGAACCACAATTGGGACCAGAAAGAACGTTTGTTAAACCTGTTAAACAGGAAGCTCCAACAGTTCCTAGAGGTCCACGTCGTGATGCAACCTCTGAAATTATTGGTGGTGTTACATCAGTTGCTTCGTTTGGACTAAATACAGCCACTTCAGTGAAAGCTCTTACTGCTCCAACGGTTCCTGCTCCCAACGTTTAAATGAATTTTAAGGTTAATAAATTATGGCACGACTACAATACCAACCCGCTACAAGACCAAGAGGATTCCAGCCTATTCAACTTAGTAGGGCTGGTATTGCTCGAATGGAAGAAGAAAGTAACAGGATTATCCGAGGTATGGAGCGTCAACGTGACGCTGAAATAAGACAAAGAGATAGTGACCTTCAAGATATGAAGGAAAACTCTGAGTATGAAAGACGCGCACGTGACCGTAATCAAGACATCCAAAACCGTAACTTTGAAAACGAACAGCTTGCTATTCAAAATCAAGCTAAATCTAGACAAGCGCAAGCTGAAGCTGATGCACAAGCCTTTAAGTCTACAGTAGATTCTTTAGTTAATTTCAGTGTAACTGCTGGTAAAGTAGCTGCTGAAAGAACTAAGCAGATGATCATCGATCAAACTGAAGAAGGTCGTCAAGCTAGGCTTACAGAATACCGTAATAACCCTGAAGCACAGATTAACTTTAATATAACTGAAAGTCAGATAGCTATTGAGACAGTAAAGGCTGACAATATTACTCAACTAGCTGGTGCTAAAGGGTTAGAAACACCTAATGAAACATCTAAAAGCTTACTGGCTAACCCTGGTAGAGGTTACTATTGGCAGAAAGGTTATTACAACCAACTGGTAAAAGAACAAACACCTTTGCTTTTAAATAGAGCATTTCAAGGTACTGAAGCTCTTTTTACTGATCAATCCGGTAATAAATTTAGTGGTATAGAAGCTGTTAACGATCCAGCAAAAACTACTATTGTATTAGATACTGTATTAAAAAATCTATATGGATCAACAGGTTTAAATATTAGTGAACTTGAACCTGGATTTTTAGCTGATTCAAATGATGCTGTTGATAAAATTCGCAGTGCTTATATTCAAAGATCTATACAAGGGGAAACAAAACAAAACTATGAAGCTCTTGCTAGTCAAGGACAAAGCTTAAGAGATAGTGGTCAGATTCAACAAGGTTATCTTATAGACCTAAAGAACCCTCTTATTGGTAGAGAAAAAGCTTTACAAAATGTCTTTGATTTATACTCTGCACAAAATTCTGATGGTTCATTTCGTTATTCAAAAGAAGAGTTAGATAACCTTAAACTATTAGGTGATAAAACTATTCTAGATGAACGAGGTAATAGCCAACGTTATCAAGACGCTATAGCTGCACGTGTGAAAACTAGAACAGATTACATGCGTGAAGATCAAGCTAGAACTAGAATTGAATCTAAAGATTTTGCAGCTAGTGCTGTACCACAAATGCAAGCTTATTTTGATAATGCTGATCCAAAAGGAGATTTAGAAGGTGCAGAAACATTTGAAAGAGAATTTTATGAAAAGTTCCCTAATCAAAGTTTACCTGCACGTTACCTAGATGCAAAAAAGGCAGCTTTGCAGGGTAATAAAAGAACAGAATTATCACTTATTGCTCAGCAATATACAAACAAAACTATAGATGAAGCTTTTATTGAAGCTATACAAGATCCTCAAAATAAAATCCAAGCTATTGATTTATACAAAAAACAAGAAGTAGAAAAGTATGGACCTACTTATGATGAAACAAGAAAACTTTTAGGTGCTGATGCTAAAAGTTTGACAAAGTTTCAACCTACTACAGAAGGTATGGATTCTACAACTTTATATGTTAAAAAAGCTTTAGAAAATGAATACAAATTTTTCTTTAAAAGTTTAATAGATAAAGGTGTTTCACCTGAAGTAGCATCTAAAGAAGCTTACACACAACTTCAAGCTTATGTTGCTAAAGGTGTGGCAGGGGACAAACAAAATAAATTTTACTCTGAAACGGGTCCCAATAACTCAATTGTTTTCCCAAAAATCCAAGGTACAGCAACACAATTAAGCGTTGCTGCTCAAGAACGTCGTAATGAATTAAATAAACTTTTAACACAAGATGATACTGGTTTATTTTCAAAACCAAATTCAATTTTAACTGAACAAGAAATTGAAACTAGTATAGGTTCTTATTATGCTAACAATGGTACTTTTAGAATACCAGTAAATGTAGAATATACATCTAAGATACTAGGTGTTAGTCCTATAGCAGCTATTAATGCACAGATTGAAGCTTCTAATAAAAAGTATGGTTTAAACCGTCGTTTACTTATGCCCACACCAGCTGAAGAAGCTGTATTTGATCAAGTACCTTCAGTTCAAAAACTATTTACTGATTTTAATAAGTCATCCCAAACTAGATTTAATCGTGGTAATGCTTTTGTTACAGGCACAACTGGACCTATGAGAGCCAGTATGACTGGTACTACTGACACACCACTAAGTACATATGCTCCTCAAGTATCCTCTATTACTTATGACACTGGCCAACCTGGTATTGATGTTTTCTTTGAAGATAAGAATTTTCCAGCAGTATTGCCCGGTATAGTGAAAGACATCGGTTATCAAGTTAATGCTAATGGATCCGGTTACGGTCATTACTTAGTTATTGAATCTATCGATCCAGCTACTGGAGAACCTGTCGATGTTTTATATGGACATCTACCAACAGCACCTACACAATCTAGAGGTCAAAGTATTGGTTTAGGTGAAATTATTGGTCAACAAGGTGGTACTGGTAGTGTACAAAGCTATGACGGTACTATTGCGTCAATTGATTTCTTAGCCCCAGCTCCTCCTGGTAGTGGATCAATGACACCTTATAGATACTATGATACTTTAAGAAGAACCATTGCATCACAATTAAATTAAAAAACAAACAACATGAACGATCCATTAGATTATTCAAATGTTGGCAGTGAATATGTGTTGAGTGAAGAAGATCGTAACAAGCAACTCTCTAATGAACAAATAGAAGAAATTCAACAGAGAGTTGACGCTTACGAACAGCAACAACTTCAAGAACAAGAGGCACAACCTCCTACGGGAGGTCAAACTGCACCAACATCTGAACAACCTGCACCTACGGGTGGGGTTACAATGCAACCTGAAATGGCTGCTGAACCATTCGATCCAAGTAAAGACTATTCTTATTATGAAGCCCAAGGTATGAGCCGTGGGGAATGGAACCGTTTACAAATGGGCGGTGGCATTGGAAGTGACGTAGAAGGTTTTGCTACTGATCCTAGATACGCTATGGAACTAGCAACTGCTGTTCCGGTTGGCGGTATATTAGATCCAATCACTGATTTAGCTAATAAATTCCTACCAAAAAGTGCACAGATTCCTAAAGTAACACCTTATGAAAATGGTGTATCATCAGCAGTAAGAGCCATTTCTTCTGTTGTTGTTCCTACATTAGCACTTCAAAGTGCTGGTATGGCAGCAGCAACTAAAGCACAAACTGCAACCACTAAAGCACTTGGATCAGGTAATGTTATCAATAGGTTAGGTAATACTGCCTTCATGAAGTTCCTTGGTTCTAGGGGTATAGAAGCTGGTGCTAGTGTTGCTGTCGGTGCATTTAGTTCTGAATATGAAGAAGATAATGCTTTCGGTACTCTTAAGAAAGCTTTACCACCACAATATGACTTTATCCCTGATAGCTGGGCTACACTTGATACTGATAGTCCAGATGAAAAACGTATTAAAAACATAAATGAAGATCTAGGTCTTGGTTTTCTTATCCCGTTTGTAGGTTTTCTTGGTAAGTTTGGGGCTGCAATTGATGAAGTAGGTCAAACCTTTTCTAAAGCTCCTAAAATTGTTGGTGAGACACCTCAAGCACAGAAAATTATTAATGATATAGCACCAGTTGCTAAAAGTGATGATGCAGTAGAAGAACTTTCTAGATATGCTGCTAAACAAGAAGCAGATCTTGATGAGCTTGGATACTACAATCAAGCTATGAATCCTAATGCTAATGTTCCATTAAAAGGTGTTAATGACCTTTATGATTGGAATGAAGTTGGTATGCGTAGTGCTGATGATTTTGGTATTATTGGTGCTAGTGTTGATGCAGTACGTGTTGCTAAAAACAAAGGATCAGTTTATGGTCGTTTAGGTAACTTCATTAGTGAACCTGCTCGTAAGTATGCTATTACTACACCAGGTGGTGTCGAAGAAGTTACACTTGGTCTTACCAAACAACTTAAAGATGCTGACCGTTATGGTATGGAAGCAGCTGATTGGGCAATTAGTTTTGATGAAATCCAAGAGCAAGGTGATAACCTAGTACTTGAATTGTTTGACCCTACTGTTGGTGTAGATGAAATCCGTAAGATTCTTGATCCTGTTATTGTAAAGAATGAGTTTGGTGTCGAGACATTGACTGATGAAGGTTATGCTGGTATCTTTAGGATGATTGATGATCAAGCTAAAGCCTTTACTGGTATGGATATTGCTAAAGCACAAGCTTATACTGCTACTTCTTTATCAGGTCAAATCGCTGACCTATCTGAAGGTGTTAGACTTAACCGAGGTTCAGCAGCTGTCGATCAAGCTAAAGAAAAGATTCGTGATAACCTTGCATACCTACAACAACTACAAGGTACTACTAAGTATTATTTAGATAAGAAACGTGGTATTATGCGTTTAGGTGAACGCGCCCGTGCATTCGGTAAGACACCTGAACAACTTGTCAAACAAATCCAAGAGGATACACCACAAGCTTTACGTATTATCCAAGACGAAAGTGATAGGTTTACCCAAAGCTGGCAGTATTTAGAAGAAAATAATCCAGAAGTTCTTGATTCATTTCTTGAGTTATATGAACTTAGTGATGGTAAGATTAATAGTATCACTAAAATGAATGAAGATATTCTTAATAGCTTTACTCGTTGGCGACCACTTATTGATAATGCTCCTGATGCACCTAATATTTTAGATCAAGCTGTTAGAGCTAATTTCTTTAATTCTATTTTGTCTTCTGTTGGTACAGCAGGCAGAGCTTTATATGGTAACTTAAGCGGTTTGGTTGCAGAACCAGTATCTTATTTTGCTGGTTCTATGTTACGTGGTGATCTTAAATCCGTACAACGTGGTTGGATGGCTTATAGTGCTATCTTAGATACACAAATGAAAGCCTTGCCTTATGCTGGTAAGCTTTTTATGAAAGCATCCCAAAACCCTAATAGTGTAGCAGGTGCAACTAGGTTAGACTTAGTAATTAAAAATGAAAAGAAACTAGCACAATACAAAAACATTGCTAGAGTAGAAGCAGATAAAGGTAATTACGGTTTTAAATTCCTTGTAGATCAATATGAAAATTTACAAGCAATGGCAGCTGATCCTGTATTCAGGTTTACACCAAATCTATTTACTGGATTTGACGGTTTTACCAGTGCTAACCTAGCTAATGCTACTGCACGTTTTCGTGCTATGGATGAACTAGAACGTCTTGGTAAAGAAGCAACACCTGCTAATATTAAAAAGATTGCTGATAAAGAATACAATAGTATGTTTAATGAAAACGGTATTATTGTAGATGAAGCAGTTAAATATAATACAGGAGAGATTGCTTTAAACCTTGATACTGGACTAAATACTCAACTAAATGGTCTTCTGCAAGAAATACCTGGACTAAGACCTTTTATCATGTTCCCCGGAACTATGGCAAATATGGTTAGAGTAGCTGATGATTATCTTCCTGCACCTTTACGTTCATTCCAACGTGATGTAAATGAACTAGCTTACACTTCAGTTGAAACATTTATGGAACAACCTGAATTAGTAGAAAAAATCCTTACTAATCGTGGTTATAAATTAACTCAAATGGATGAAACAGCTAGGTTAAATGCTATTGTAGATCTTAAAAATAAAACACTAGGTAAAAAAGCAATTGGTACATTTATCACTTCTTTAGCTATTGGTTCTGTTATAAAAGATAAACTATTTGGTGATGGTTTGTTCAGCATGACAGGAGACGGTAGTTTTGACAGACAGCTACAAAGATCACGTACTAAAAATAGTAACTGGAAAGAAAGGTCAATTATTGGACCTGATGGAGTTAGGTTTACCTATGATGAATTAATTGGGCCTGGTTTAAGTAATTGGGTTGCTACTGTAGCTAACATTGCTGATAACTTTGATATGCTTGGTGAAGCAGCAACTGAGAATGCTTTTCAAAAAGCAGCCTTTATACTTGCAGCTGGTTTAACTGATCAAGCTGGTTTATCTGCTTTACGTCCTCTTGTAGAAACTTTAAGTGGTAATCAATTTGCTGCTACTACTTTTGCAGTAGGTCAAATCAATTCACTTGGTCCTTTAGGTGGATTACGTAATGAATTTGGTAAGATTATTGATGGTGGACTTAAGGATCTTAATAATGATATACTAAGTAACTTAAAAAACCGCAACCAATTACTTGGTGTCTTAGATCCTGCTAATCGTCTGCCTACTGTAATCAGTCCTGTTACAGGTGAAGCACCTAATAAATATACAATGTTACAACGTATCTTTAATAGTTATTCACCAGTTAAAGTACATCCTGCAATGTCTAAAGAAGAAGAGTTTCTTTATGATATTGAATACGATGTATCTAGTGCATTTAAGAAACGTAATGGCGTTGAATTGCTTAATACTGAACGTGCAGAATTAAGTAGCCTTATGGGTAAAAGGGGTTATTTCAGAGATCAAATCAGAAATATTATGCGTACAGCAGATGCACGTAATACTATTAATGAACTAAAAGAAGCACGTAGAAATGGCATAACTTCTGATAAACTACCTATTGGTAAATACGATCAAATTTTTATGATGCTGGATGAAGCACTAAAAAATGCTGAAGAACGAGCTTTCAGTGAATTAGAATCACCAGTGCGTCTCTCTATTGAACAACGCATCATGGAAAAACAATTAACTGGTCAAAGAGCTGAACAAGGTTTAATGCCTGGAGTAGATTCAACACTTAACATTCGGTACTAAAAAATCATGGCAACAACTGAAAATAATTATACAGGAGATGGTATACTAACAAGTTATACTTTTTCATTTCCGTACATAAAAAAAGAAGACGTAAAGGTTACCTTAGATGAA
>Ga0208644_1003903_pt1 | contig 11399 bp, 22 predicted proteins | sample VirMetDEL_Nov_18_FD_184517 | JGI IMG/M metagenome (GOLD analysis project Ga0208644, IMG submission 184517) | Aqueous microbial communities from the Delaware River and Bay under freshwater to marine salinity gradient to study organic matter... | ecosystem: Environmental > Aquatic > Marine >... | reverse complement strand
TACGCCTGCATTTCTTGGAACAAATGGGCCATATTTTAGCGCACGAGGCAACAACTACACTACATATGCAAACCAACGTGGAAACATGTTGTTTGCGGCTGGTTCACCAACTACTCCAAGCGCCTTGGAAGGCGCGATGTTGTTTAGCACTAATGATATTGTGCGCTTATTTGTTAACAACAGCGGTAGGTTCACAATCAACAACAGCACAACAACGGGAAATGGTTTGTTCAACTTAGCTGGGTCATATACTGCTGCATCCGCTGGTGACCCAGCTGTGTTTAAAAACAATACAAATTTGACACCGTTAGTAAATGGTGACGCGTATCACACTTGGTTTATTCCAACATTCAACAAACAATCTACAGGTACACATAACACGGTAGTAGGTTTGCTGATTAGCACTCCCAGTATTGGTGGTGGCGCAGCCACAATAACTACTGCAGCAACCATGATTATTCTTGGTGCGCCAACGGCTGGAACCAGCGCAAACTATGCTTTTTGGGTCCAAGGTGGTGTTACGAGATTTGACGGCAAAGTATCTCTTGGTTTGGCTTCAGGCTCAACAACTGCTTTGATGCACATTAAAGCTGGAACAGCTAGCGCTGGTACTGCTCCGCTAAAGTTTACAAGCGGCACTTTGATGACGGTGGCAGAAGCTGGTGCTGTCGAGTTTCTTACAGACAAAGCGTATCTAACCATCACTACAGGAGCCGCTCGCAAAGAACTGACCCTAAACGATGCAGCTTTGACCGCTGGCCAGCAGCCCACTACGACAACCAACGGACGGCTAATCAATAGCAACAAGTTCAGCATCTACGCTACAGGAACTACAAACGGTGCGGCTGGTTCTGCCGTAAACCTGACGCTTTTCACTCTGCCCAACAACGGCGACCTCCGCTTCTTGCGCATTACCGTCAAAGCCAAGTCTGCAGCAGCTATGCCAGACATCTTTGGACGCACGCTTGACGCGATGTGGGGTAACGGCGCTGGCGTGCTGACCCAGGTTGGCGCAGACCAACTCGGCACAGCATTGACCGTAGGCAACTTGGCCGCAGCAACTATTGCAACGACTGCAGCAGGCACTACACTCCGTGTCACCTGCACCGATGTCACGGGCTGCGCAGCAGTAGTGACCTGGGAAGTCTTCGGAGAGTACTACTAGGAGATACCATGGAAGTGTCTATTGTCATCAAGCTGTCTAACGGCGGCACTCGCGTCATTGAGTTGAAAGACGCTAGCATGCAGACCAGCTGGTCTCACAACTATGTCGCGCCTGGCTATGACCCAGCCAGCCTTGCTCCTCCGCAACTCATTGGCAACTTGAATTTGCAAGGCATCATCAAAGATGCCGATCTAGTAGGGGTGACCTGATGCGTTACCTGCTTGCAGCCTGTCTTCTGTGTGCAGCTTGCGGCCCTACGCAGTGCAAGCGCACGCCTATCGTCATCACCTCTCACCCTACCTTGCCCAAGCCTGCAGGCCGTGTGACTATCGGTTGCGACGGCAAGGTGCAGACGGAAATCCTCGCCGACAACGTCGAGTACTGAGGCAGCATGAGTCTGAAGGATCTTGCTCGCAGGGAAGCAGGCGACGTCAAGCCTCTGCACTTGGATGCAGAACGGCTCAAGTCGGAGATCGGGATCTACGCACTGCCGTATGCGCAGCAGCTAGGCATCGAGCCTGCACTTGCTTTGGTGCTGGTCGAGTACTTGGCTAGTCTGGCTGTTGCGCTTGTTGCAGATGCACAGGTCGATCGGATTCAGTCCAAGACTGTGACTGTAGTAGACGAGCGTTGATTTCCAGTTGCTCCTTCAGGTTTCTCTGGAGCAACTCGACTTCGTCGCACAGCTTCAAGATAGGCTCGGACAGTTCATGCCTGTGTGCATGCGAGGCCATTGAGCGCCAACGTGTCAGGTCGTAAGGTCTTACCACGGCAAGTCATCCTGTACCAGCACCTGGGCAGGTGCAAACAGGCTCTGTTGATTTACCGCCAAGCGCAGCCTGTCTAGCGCTTTGACGTAGGTGTTCCTGTCGCACTCTGCGCCTACCGCATGCCGACCCAGTTCACCCGCTGCAAGCAGCGTAGTTGCGCCGCCTGCACAAGGGTCGCAGACAATGTCTCCTTCCCTGCTGTAATCTGACACAATCTTCTTCATCAGGTCGAGAGGCTTTCCGCCAATGTGCATCTTCTCTGTACAAGGATAGTACGGCCCATACCAAGGCGGGTTGCTCCACCCACCTTGGAACTTGCGGGACTTCGGCCTCGACACCATCAGGTATACCAACCCGCTACCAGGCCCATCACCTGTAAGCCTGGGATAGTACGGCCCGTACCAAGGCGGGTTGCTCCACCCACCTTGGAACTTGCGGGACTTCGGCCTCGACACCATCAGGTATACCAACCCGCTACCAGGCCCATCACCTGTAAGCCTGGGATGGTACGTCAGCACACCTACGGGAGCGAAGTCGTACCTACCTGCGTCTGCATACGCCTGCCGCCACACGGGTATCAGGTCGTCGCTGGTCATGCAGGCCATCCAGCCAGTGCAGCGTGGCGCCCAGTGCGCGACAAACGCGCGCACATCGTCAGGCGTCCAGTGGGTATAATGCAGATCGGCTCGCGTCTTCTGGCCTGTTGCGCTGCGCACCTGGTCGCTTGCCTTGTTGTGTCCTTTGTGCGTCCTTGCACCGTAAGGCGGATCGCAGATCACGGCATCGACTTCGCCGATGTCGGCAAGCACTTCCTGCCATTGGCCGCAGCGCAAATCCAAGTTCACAGCGACCTCGCCAGACGCAGAACCCTGTTGGCATAGGCAGTACCGCACTTGCCTTTCAGCCCACCCCATCCGCAGTTGTACGCAGCAAGACCTTTGCTCCAGTCGTTACCGCCTTTGTGGTACCAGTACAGCAACAGCCTTTCTCCTTCCCTGCGGTTGATAACTGGGTCATACAGTTCATCGGGCTTGCAGTGCGCGTACCTTGTACACACCTGCATTAGTCCACGGAAACAGCCACTTGTAGCTGTAGGTACTCCGCGTGACTCTACCCAGATCAAAGCTGAGATGATGGCTTCTAGTCCTGGCATGTGTCCTCGTCTGTGCCTGACGTCGCGGGGCCGCCTGGTAGCCGTGTGCGCCCGTCAGGCTGTCGCGCCCACCGTGGGCGGCGATTGTGGATTGGTGGCGTCTGCAATGCGGCAAACGCAATATTTGGTCAGCCAAATCTCGCATGTGCGGCACAATAGAAAGGAGCGCCCACGCCTTGATTTTCCGCAGCGGTAGCATCCCTTCACGGCGCGGCCTCCAGTGCTGCATCAATACCGTCGCGAAGGTCTCGCAGTCGCACGTAAATCTCCTGCTTCGCCTCACGCTCGCTTGGCGCTTGCGCCTGTAGCAGCGGCAGATCGCCCTTGCGTACAGCGACGGCCATCCAGCTTGTGGACAGTTGTCTGATCTCGATCTCGATAGTCTGCTTCATGGCTTCTCCGTTCCCGCCGTGCGGTGCCGACACCGTGCCGACACCGCAGGCGAGACACATCCCCGTGACAACCATCTGTTGCGACAAAGCGGCGTCACTACGGGGCGATCGGCGCGCTCGGCGCCGTCGGCTTTACCCATCCACAACGCAGGCATTTGTTTGCCTTGTTGTAGACATGGGTCTTGCCTTCTGGACAGGGAACTACAGGCTTGGGATAGCCGTTGCCTTCTGTGCGCCGCCACTTCTGGTAGTGGCGCCAGCACATGCTGCGCGCTACGGTCTTGGCGTCTCCGCACACCGTGCATGCAGTGACCTTGGGCGGACGGCCTGGGCGCTTGGTCTTTGACTGCTCGTAGTAGTCTTTGTAGTAGTGCGAGTTGCACAGCCCCTTGCGGAATGCCATCAAACCGCAGCCTTCGCGCTCGCAATACACAATGTTGTAGACGTCGAAACTCATAGCACTACCTCGCAACGGCTTTCCGTTACAGCCTGCAAGACACCAAGCAATCCAAGGCGCAGTTCATCTGACGAACCTGAGCAGACTACTGTTGCACCTTCAACGGCAAGCAACGCTTGCAGCCAGATAGCCAAGCTAATCACCGCAGCACCTCGTAAGCAACAAAGGCAAACATGCCAGCCCACAACACAAGCGAGACAGCAAGTTCTGTCGGGAACAACAGCAGCGCTACAACTTCTTTCATCGTACCCTCCATCGTCATTATGACCTGACACTATGTCTTTGTCAATAACTATACCATGCTTTGCGATGCAGTCCAGGCTACAGCCAGTGCTGCTCTTGCATGCGGCTTGCCAGTCAGGCAAGCGAACGGCCCAACCTTGCGGCCATCTGCCTTGCCTCGACCACCGTGGATGTCGATGAGCGCAGCCCACACACCGCCGTCGCTGCGCACAAGCTGGCCCATGTGGCCACTGAGCAGCGCGCATACGGTCGAGCGGTACACAGCGTAGCCATAGACGGAACGCTTCTTCAGCCAGACAGGTGCAGCATCGGGCATTGACCTGGCACCAAGCGCCCACCACAGCATGCCGCACTGTGCGATTGTGTCGGCCACATCGTTGCCTGCCTTGGCGTAGATGCGGGGCCACTCGATGGCTACGATTGACGCGCCTTGCGCAATCCAGCTATCTACGATGTCCATCACCTGAGGCAGTTGTTCGTCGCCAGCCTGCACCTGGTACGCATCTAGTGCGCAGGCGTTGTCCTTGTCGTACAGCACAAGACCTACAGTCTTGCCTGGGTCAATGCCGATAATCTTCACTGTCGCCCTCCACTACGCTGCGGTACGCCTTGAGTTCTGCGGTCAACTCGCGGATGTCTGCGGTCGCATCCATCACGCCGTGCATGTCGCCTTTGCCTAGCTGCAACATCATGTAGTCAGTCATGGTCTTCAGGTCTGCTTCGACAATACGCATGCGGATCTTGATTTCTTCTTTGCTTAGCATCTGTCACCTCCTTAGTCGGGCCACAGGATTTGCACCTGTGATGACATCCCCCAATGTCAACAGCACCTTGCTGGCCCGATAGCGCACCCCGTATCGCTCTGTGCCGCGCCTGCGCATGTCTGGCCGCGCAGGACTCGCCGTCCCTTAGAACGGAATGTCGTCGGTGTCGATGACGATGTCTCCCGCTGGATCCTTGCGTGCCATGCGCTCGATGTAACGCTCGACGACTTCAATGTCCTTGAGCGTCCACACCAGCTTGCGCTTGGTCATGCCGTCCTTGTCGATCCACTGGTCAGTGCTGCCCCAAGCAGTGGCCTTGACATGGTCGCCTTTCTTCGGATTGACCGACAAGAAACTGTCAGAGTTCTTGTTCCACACCTTGAGTTCAAAGAACGAGGTGGGCTTGAACTGGTCAGTCTTCTTGTCCTTGCCGTGCAGTACCTGCAGCACAAGGATTGAAGGCCCCTTGTCTGCATGCTTGATGTCATGCACCCGTGCCGACAGCGTAAGGTCTGCGCCAAACATGATTCGGTCGTTGTTCATTTCACACCCCGCTCGTCCATTTGCTTGCGCAGCTTGGTGCCTTCAGCGATCAACTCCTGCTCGCTGAGTCCGTTGTAGTCTCCGACTTGCAGGTTGAGCGACTGTCGCATCTGCTGCAGACGGTCGATAATCCGCTGGCGCCCTGCTTCGCTGTTTGAATGACGCGCAGGTTGCGGCTGGCCAGTCGGCGCACCGCGCGCAGCTTGGCCATCGTCATCCTCAGGTGCCAGACCTAGCAGTGCCATCAAGCCGTACCTACGCATGTACGTCTGAGCCGACCCGACACTTTGCGGGTCTCCCGCATTGGCGGTGCAGGAGGAACTGCACGCCATCCACTGTCCCGATGCGGCATGTACCAGTCGCGTCTCGATTGCCACGACGCCCGACTCATGGTCGAGCGACGGCGCCTGGAGAAGCACCAGTCCAGCCGATACGCAGGCATCACGCACCTCCGAAATGACGGCGTCGAGCGTGGCGTACTTGTACACCCTGCGTCCCGCGTCAGCCTTTGCATCCTTGGTCACACCGCTGACCTTGCCCTGCACCTGCAGGATGGCCTTGGCAACTTCGACAATCTCTGTGCTACACATCAACATGCTGTACCTCCGAAGCGTTCTATTTGGGTGTACGAAGGACGCGGAACGCAGCGCCTTCCTTCGTGTACTCTGCTGCGATCGTCGGGTAATCGCGGCGGAGCCGTTCTGTGTCGATCATCGTGCGGCCTTTCTGCAGCTTGTAGCTGATGCTCTTGCCGCTGCGCAGTAGGATTGAGTCTGCATCCTTGCTTTGCTGGCTCCACTCCCAAAGCAGTTCGCTCTTGATTGAGCGCACCAAGTTCTCTGCGTGTTCCAGACTCTGCTCTGCGATGCCTAGCTGCATGACGAGCGACTCGATCTTGTCTGGGTCTTTGAGGTTGTCTGCACGCACTGACTTGTCTGCACCTGACTCTGCCCAGGTGGATTGGATACGCTCCAGATCCTTGCCAGATACTTCAGGCTCGACGCCCAGCACCATGTGCCTGTCATACCAGGCCTTGATGTATTTGTGCGACTCTGTGTTGTGGTCACGCTCGATGACCCAGCACTGCACGTTCAGCATCTTGTGCGACAGCAGGCTGCGCATGAGTTGCTGTCCCTCGTGACGGATGATGACGTTCTCGTTGCCAAGCATCTCATCCAACAACTTGGGCATGTCAGTCACAGCCACCAGCACCGCATACTTTGCGCGAGGGATGCACCGCAGTTGCCATTGCACCTGCTCGACGTAGTAGGCAGGCACACCCTTGAACCAAGGCTGGCTGCTGGTCTTGTACTCCACCAAGTACAGGTCATCGTTGCCGTCTATGCAGATAGCGTCAGGGCTGCACGCCATCCAGTCTTCGGGGCCTACGATAGGCGCGTCACCGTGACGCAGACCTGGCATGTGCGCCATCGGCGGCACGGTGTCGTAGCCGTTCATAACGTACCAGTCGTCCAGCACATCTTCTGCAGCAGTGCCACGACGCATGGCCGCAGTCTCAGGCTGCTGCTCGCTGTGCTTTTTGCGCATCCACACATCACGCGGCGATTGCCATGGCGACAGGTTGAGGATTGCAGCGACGTCGCTCGCAGTGATGAGTTCACTGCGCGGCTTGGTGCTGCGTTCGAACTTCAGGTCTTGCAGCTTCATCAGAATTCCTCCGCGAAAGCCACGCTCAGTGCGCTGTTGAGGTTGAGCATGAGTTGTTCTACTTGCTCCATGTTTGTCAGCCACAACGCAACATGGCTGTAGCCGTTGTTGGTTTTTGTCATGGCCATGACAGTCACGCTGCGCTTGTCCTGATCAGCAATGATCATGAACTCGCCTGCGTCACCAATGAGTTGTGTCCAATCGGTCTTGCGATTCACTGGCTCCTCCGTGCGGGCGCTCCCCCGCTTGCTCATGCAACGTAACTTGACTTAGACCCTGTGTCAATACCCTTGATGGGAGTTTCTTCATCGGAGTCAGAATATCTGTACGTTGCCCCGTGCCATTGCAGGCGGAACCGTACCTTCGGCCCGTGCCTGTGCTTGGCGATGTCGATCTCTGCGTACCCTTCGGGATAACCGCTCGCACCCTGCGGCGGCTGCCACAGGAATGCGATCCAGTCTGCGTCCTGTTCGATCTGTCCAGACCCACGCAGGTCGCTCATGCGGTAGCGTCCGTCGCCGCGAACCTCTGCCGCACGGTTGGGCTGTGCAATAAGTATGAACGGAATCCCAAGCAGTTTAGCTAGGTTCTTGCTACGGGTAGTGTGCTGGCCGATACTCAGATCATCGCGCTCTGCACCTGTGCTGGGCAGCAGTTGCAGGTAGTCGAGGATGACCATGCCCAGCGGCTGCGTCTCATGCTGGGCACACAGCCACTGCACCACTTCGTCGTAGCTGCGCGGAGGCCTGTCCCATATCTCGTAGTCCCATGCTGACATCTGTGCATATGCCTTGCGCAGGGCTTCGGCTTCTGACGGTGTCGCAGCCCTCGACCCTAGCAGCGGGACGCCCGACAGGTAGCTCGCCAGCCTGCGGTGCAGTTCACTAGCTTCCATTTCCAGCGAGACGAATGCCACGCGCTTGCCTTCCTTGCATGCGGCAACCAGCATGGCCAAGGCTAGCGAAGTCTTGCCGCCACCAGGCCGCGCGCTAAGAACGTACAGCCTGTTCGCCCTGAACCCACCCGACATCGCCTTGTCTAGGCAGCGCAGCGACGTAGATACGGGCGGCAGCTTCTCGACTCCCGACACATCCTCTGCGAACAGTTCCTTAAGCAGCGTGGCCTTGTCCTTGCTTGCTTGCCCGTCGATGCGCGGGACATGCACCGCCTTGGCTGCGCTCAGTGCGTCGAGCCTGTCTTCGGGGCTGCGTGCCGTAGCTGCTTCCCACATGTGCCTCTGTATTGCGATCATCGCTTCGCGTTGCTCATGGTGTACGCGGATGCTGCGTAGGTAGGGGGCGCAGTCTGCGACGTCGAGGTGCAAGTCTGCCATCACGCGGTCACGCTCGTATTGCGACAGCGTTGCTGTGGCGTCGAGCAGTCCTGCTGTCTTGCGGATTGCATATGCATCCAGCCACGCAGACACAGCGCGCCGCACCACAGTGTCGGTCAGCATCTCGACCGTACACCCCGATGCCTGCCATGCCTTGGCCGCATGGTCTCCGTTGGCCACCATCGTAGCCAGCACCACGCGCTCTGCCGTTACGTCACACACATCTGCGATGTTCATTGGACGTCCTCCAGCATTTCGGGTTCAGGTTTGCGCGACCAGTCCAGTACGATCCGCGTCTCCCTGCCTTGCTCGCGAAGCATCCATGCAGCTAGCTGGGCGTGGACTTTCTCGACGTTCGCCCTGCTGCACCACTCCGTCATCGTCCACACCCTGACCTGGGCGTGCTGCCCATAGGGAAGGCCAGCGTAGTAGGGCAGGTTGTCCTTGCTGTACTCGAACAGAGTCTGCAAGTACCTGATGTTCCCAAGCGCAGCCACTACGGTAGCCACGTTGCGCGCGTTGAGTCTCATCCACGCAGCGTCTGCCTGCACAGGCGCATTGGGCGGCACCATAGTCTGCGACCAACGCTTTGCCGCCTCAGAAGCGAGTTTCCTGTGGAGGATAGCCTTGGCCTGCTTCGCGCCATTATCGCGCGTCCTAGGGGCATCTGCTGCGTCGAGCAGCGTGCCCTGCTTGCTGCCCATCTCTGCCACTAGCCGATCCCAATCGTCGGCGGCTGCGTCAGCAGCAGGCGATAGATAGTACGTAGTACTATCTGTATCCGTATCCTTACCTACCCCACCCCTGGGGTAAGGGGTGGGGGTAGAGGTGGGGGGAGGGGTGGGGTAAGGGGTGGGGGGTCTGAGTTGAATATCTTCAGCGAGTTGCTGACCGAAGCTAGCCCAGTGGTAGTCAAGAACTTGGCGTGACCATGCCTTGTGGTGGGCAAGATGTCGGGGAAATTCGTGCCGCATTCTTGCGGGGCAGTAGGCAAGAGTCGGTGCGGCGGCGTTGTCGAGCATGATGAGATTGCGCTCGACGAGCGTCTGCAGAGCGGGGCGCAGCGCCTGCAAGGATACCTGCAGATCGTCGGCAAGCGCTCGCATGCGCATCGGCGTGACGGGAAACGCTCTAGCGTCGGGGCCTGCAGCAAGCCTGAAATAGAGCGCCTGGGATAGCGCGCTCGTACCTGCTAGCTGCGGCCAGATGTCAGCGTAGACCAGACGGAAAGAGGGAGGCATCTGCCCTCCACCGCATAGCGGACTCCACGGGAGGTAGCGTCCGTTCCTGCGCGTAGCCAGTAGCGCGCAGTCGGCAACCCGTGAAGTCCGCTATACTTTGGAGGTTCTTGGTCACTGGCTTTCCTCTGCCATCGCTGCGCTACCAGCGGGTGGCGGGGTCTATAATACAGGCGGCGGCGTAGGTGTCAACCTTTCCGCATGCGCTGCTTGAGCAGGTAACAGGCCGTCTCGTGGGTGTCGGCAAGTCCCTGCAGGAAGTTGTCCATGCCGTTGGACAGCTTGCCTTCCTTCTCGAGAGAAGTCCGCACGGCGTCGATGACATCCTGCAGTCCCTCTTCGAGCATGTAGGCGCGTTTGACCAGGTCGCTTGTCGCTTCCTTGGCGCGCTTGCAGATAGTGTCGATGCGTCCAGCCTGATCGACGGCATCGACGGCGTCGTTTCCGTACAGGCTAACCAGTTTCTCCGCCAGTCCATCCGCCTCGCCGACAAGTCCGCCGTAGAGGCGCTCGAACAGCAGGTGATCCTGGTAGGACGTCTCGCCGCTGGCTTGCAGGTGTGCGGTGTGGTGCAGCAGGTGCATCGCACGCAGCATGGCAAGCAAGTTCTTGCATTTGGTCTTGCAGTCTGTCCCCTTGGGCGCTTCCATGATCACCTCGCAGCGGCGGCGTAGGCAATATGATGCGGGTGCATTTGCCCATATGCAAGTGGCTACTTGCCCTTGCGTGACGGGTGGCAACTGTACCAGCTGCACCCTGTGGCCAAGCGCACTAGCTCTTGCGCTCGCCTGGTGCGTGACAAGTTGCGCTCGGTCACGCTGGCATTGCGTCGTCTGTCATCAGGCAGCAAGCCTAGCAGTTTGCGCCACGCCTTGTCAGTCTCAGGCCAGTCGCCGATAGGTGTGTCCAAGTAGTCTTGCAGTGCGTGTTGCTGGTTTACTGTAAGGTTCACTAGTTGCAGGTACATAGTCGCCCCCTAGTCGCGCACAAAGATGTAGATAAACAGCGCCGCCAGAATGAGATAGACCACGGCGCCGATGTCGAGCGAGCGGTTGAGCCTCGCGGCTGCGTCGTCGCAGTCCTCGCACAGGTAACCGCGTCCGCGTGCGTGTGCACGCAGGCAATTGGAACACTGGTTGCGGATGATCATGGCATCACCATCGCTGCAGATGCAGCGGCTGCGTGACCAGGGATCGCACCTGGACTTGCCCACTAGGGCACGCAGTGCAGCGTCAAACGCTAGCCTAGACGTCGGACTGTTCGCCAGAAGGACTTACAAGCACAAGCACGCGGCGCCCGTGGTCTGCGCGGCGTTCGGTCAGGCGCCAACCGTGTGCGGCAACTGCCTTCTGGCCAGAGTCAAGTGCGGCGCGACGGCTTGCAGCGTACTTACTGGCCCATTTGCGCGCGTTGCCGCGCAGGTCTGCACCGCTCAAGGCGGCGTTGCCTGTCAGGATGTCGCGCTGATAGCTGCCGTCGGCGGCATCGGCAAGGATGGTGCGGATCTCGGTTAGGCTGATAGTCATGGTCTCACCTTGCACCTGTAGGCGGGTGCACGCCTGGTAGTGGTTACAATGCCCAAGGATGGGCGGTCTCGTATGCGTCGGCTCCGTGGCCGTGTCGCAGGTAAGCTGTGCGTCCTAATGCAACGCCCTTGCGTCGCAGGACTCGCA
>Ga0208644_1003902_pt1 | contig 11401 bp, 7 predicted proteins | sample VirMetDEL_Nov_18_FD_184517 | JGI IMG/M metagenome (GOLD analysis project Ga0208644, IMG submission 184517) | Aqueous microbial communities from the Delaware River and Bay under freshwater to marine salinity gradient to study organic matter... | ecosystem: Environmental > Aquatic > Marine >... | reverse complement strand
CCAAATCGATACCTGTTTCAAGTATACTACCAGCAATAGTACCTGCAGCTAGGTTGGTGATAAAATCATCTAGATGAAAGTTCTCACCTGCTTGGTAGTTACGCATCTCTAGTAGAAGCTCTGGTGTTAGGTTCTCTACAAAGTTTCTAAGTAGTGTTTTACCTGAGGTAAGTGCAGTAACTTTGCCTACCTTACTCCCATACCCTAATATTTGAGCTACCTTATGGGCCCTATATCCTAGATGGCCTGCGTGAGCTACTGCTCCCAAACCTCCTGTAACAATATCTATTGTTAAAGATGCAGGGTCTGTAAGGCCACCACCTATGGCACCCAACATAGGTAGCGCTGTAGACCCCATCATTTCAGGGCCTATATTAGATAATATCTGTTTTTGTTTCTCGTTTCTTTTTCTGGCTTTATGTTCAAACTCTGCAACATCTTTTCTCACATCATGTGTGTAAGGTTTGGGTGGTCTATATTTTTCATTGGCTTCCACGGCAGACATTCTTTTAGCTGCCTTCTCTTCTTCGCTCATCCAATCTTCGTCGGCAGTCATTCTTTGTTTCTGATAGAATTCTTTAATAGCGCCTGTAAGACTGTAGCCTGGATCTTCTGCACCAAAAGAAGATCCTAGATCAAACATCGCCTTCATACCCTCATACGGAGAGTTATATAACTGCTGTTTCTGTGCAATCAAGAAAGTTTCTTCTGGGTCGTGGAAATTATGTGTTCTATAAACCATTACTCAAACACCTCTTTGTTTATATCTTCCATAATCTTTTCTAGGTTAGCATTAATGTTTTCCATGGTTTCATCTACAATGGGTTGAGCACCCTCTGTAGTTTCAACAGTCTTGGCATCGGGAGTTTCTATCTCTAAAGATTGAGGACTTCTTCCTTTTCTACCAAGTTTGGAGTACTTCTCAACATTTTCCATTGTTTGCTTCCAATGGTCACTCTTTAATCTCTTTAGTAAAATATCCTTTCTATTTTTATCTTTAGGAACGCCACCATTATAGGCAGAGTAATATAGTTTTTCTTTTTCTAGAGAGGAAAATTTATCCCATTCGTCTTCTCCAAATGCACCCTTTACCCTTGGTTTTATATATGACTGAAAATAAGAATCCATTAAAGCTACATTTAATTTGTCGTTGTACGAAAGAACATCTCTATCTATACCATCAGCCATACCCTTGTATTGAGGGTAATTCTTTAAAAAGTATTCTTTCATACCTTTTGTCTTATATAGTTCCTCATGTAGTGCCCAATGTGCAATACCTTGTGACTTATTGTCTGTAGAATCAAATCTATCCCTTCCCCACTTACTTTCTACACCTAAGATCATATTATATAACTCAGAGTCTTCACTTGATAGATTGGAAGGATAGTATTGTGAAAACGAATATCTGCGGTCTTCTGGTTTACCTTGATAATCAAAAGGAACTGATCCTAATTTTTCACCCGGAACTAAATCAGGGTGATATATTTTATAATCATACTTACCGTCTTCTCTTTTAACTGCAGATAGTTTAAATCCTTCCGTTATATTTTCTTTAAGAGACTCTGGAATATTACCTTTTAACTGTCCAATCTTGTGTAAAACAAGTGATCTTAATTGGTACTGAGAATCTCGGTCAAGCTCTATACCTGTAGTTGTGAATTGTGTATATAGTTTTTTCAACTGATTATTCTCAGGAAGAGCTAATATATCTTGTTCTACTTTATGTAAATTCTCTTTTGTGATACCAAGCATTTTCTTTTTAGATTCAGTATCCGTAGCCTCATCATATTCCGCCAATCTTTCTTTGCTACCTAATGTCGATGGACCATGTACTGACTCTGTAAGTACAGGGTCTGTCACTAATGTAGCCAATCTATCTAAGGTAGATCCGACAGAGCTTTTTATACTCTCCACGGCTTTGGGAACATCACCCTTACTGAATGTTCGTATTGTTGGTGGGGCCGAAGTTCTAATTTGTCCAAGACCAGCAGGATCTCTCAAACTATTTATCTTTTTTAATTTGGCCGTATGTGATTCTAAACTCTTAGAGTCTGTGACATCAAACTCTAAGGGCTGTACTTTCCCATCATCACCTGTAATATCGAAAGGAATAGTAGTGCCATCCCCTTTATTAACCAAATACCCACTTATTCTTCCTTCGCTGGTAGTTCCAAACTGTATCTTATAGTTATCATCTAAATATTTATTCTGCTGTTCTAAAGTAGTAAGACCCATATTAGTCATTTGTTGCATAATATTTGGGTACTTAGACATATTGTGGTCGAAGTCACTAACTTTGTGGTTGTGCTCCAGAAAGTTTTTAACTTGTTCTCGCCCATGTTCATCTACTGTTGCAGGTACAATAACGGTACCGTGTTTACCTTTAACAGTTGGGTAAGCTGTGTTAAGCTTATTCTCAACTATTTCCATCGCCTCATCTTCATCTTTACCATTGAACAATACTTCATACTGATAAGACTTAACGGCCATACCCATCATACGGTCATGCATTTTTATATTTCTGATTTTACCACCAGGGCCAATAAGTGCTTTACTTAGATTAGAATCTTTTGCAAGTATACCTTTGCCCCATAATCCAAATAACTTACCTTCATCGGTTAATATTTTACGTACTTTAGTTTCAGTAAGTTCCGTACCTTTAGTTTGGTTTTTTATGGCCTCATCAACAACAGGACTATTTAGTCTCTGCCAATAAGCTGCTTCTTTTGCATTAAAAGAATCTACAGCATGGAAATCAGTTTCCTTAAAATCATGGTCATCTTTAAGTACATCTTTAAAGTCTTGCCATTTCTCAGGAGGGACTCCATTTTTAATTGTTTCCATGTATGCTGCTAGTTTATCACCAGTACCATCTTTAGCTTTAATTTCGTTACCAACTTGGGCTATTGATTTAAATATCTCTTCTGGTAACATGGACTGTGCCATCTTAGGGATGCCTAACTCATCAGCTTTCCTACCCAAAGTATCTAAGTATTGTGACATTGTGGCGGGATTAATTGCTCCTGTTGCACCCATCTCTTGTACAACTTGGTTCGTAAGTTTCATCACCTCTTCATCATTCTGAGATAAATATGATGAACTATCTTTCATCCTAGAGTCATACACCTCTTTAGCTTTAACAAAGTATTGTCTTCTAGCTTCGGCTGCCATGGAATCTTTAATAGTAGGAGAGTTCAGATACCCTAGTACCTCTGGGTTATCTTTGTACCTTTCTTTTAATTCGTCTAAATGTTGATTGACACTCGTATCTATTTCTTGTGCACTACTAGATAGTTTACCGTTAGGGGTAGTGTGTAACTTTTGAACCGCCCTTCTTTGTACATTAGCACCTGTCATTTTTAGCAGAGTATCTGTTATAAACCCTGCTTTGTACTTAGGTTTGCCAAATCTATCTAAAGCAAATAAATCATTCTCTATGGCCTTAAACTCTTCTAGAGATTGGTTCTCATCTATCTTCCCAACTTTCTGAGAAGTCATAAAGTTATTAACTCTTCTTTGAAGAAGCCCATTGTCTTTAACATCTTGGGCCTGCATCATCTTAATAGCTTTTTTTAAATAATTACTTTTCTGTGCAGGAGAAACATTCATATTGATAGCATTATTACCATCAGTCTTAGGTAGTGATTCGGGATCTACACCATTTTGTTTTAACCAAGCTTTACCTTCTTCCGTATGTAGTTCTGGCCCTAAAGATTTTATAATAAGGTCTGGACGATCATTATTTAAAAAGTTATCTAGTGCAGATACAGCAAGCTTATTACCGTATTGTTTTGTGTATGTGGCAGCTTCCTCAGCAGAAAATACATCTCCGGCAAGCTCTTCCATACTCAAAGTCTGTAAATCAATTAGGTTATCTGTTTCCTCAAAAGCAGAATCGGGAGACATATTGAGAACTTCATTCGCAGCAGTCTCCGTTATATTTAATTGGTTCTGTCTATTGTGTTCTTTTTTCTTGGCTATCTCTTTGGGAATCATGTTTGCTCTGGTTTGAGCAGATAAGTTACCTATGCTTTGAGATAACGTTCTATTTGCCAAATCATTAGGAGCACCTTTGTTCCTTTCTTTTAACCACTGCTGAGACCACTCATCAAAATGTTCATTGGCCTGACGACCATCTTTCATTTTTCCACCAGTAGAAGCATCTAGTAGTTCTGCTTTCTTTTGAGTGGCGAGTAATGTATATTCTCTTTGGGCCTCATAATTGAATTGTTTGGAATCTAGTTCAGCATTGGCCTGGATCATCTGCCGAGAACCTTCTTGAACTATCTCCGCAAATCTTCCCTGTGCCTTAGCTGTTTGGGCACCAAAGGAGGGAGACACTGTAGGCAATGAAACATCTAAAGGGTTTTGCTTTCTAAAATCTAAAGTCATTTAAAATAATCCTTGTTGATTCATCATAGCCCCTTGCATACCAGCCTGAACACCTGTATTTAGCATGTTCCAATACCCTGCTTTCTTGGCATCTGCGGCTTGATCTCCGGCTGCATCAGAACCCATTCGGGTCATCTTAATGTCCCAATCATCCTTACGCTTTTGCATTTCCATTGCTTTGAATAAATTTGAATATGAATCATCTACTTGTCTTGCTGTACTCTCAGATCCAACTCTACCATATCTACCCGCACTCATTTTCTGAGCAGCTTTGGCTATAGATTTACCTCCCTGCTCTTTCATTAGAGCTAGGTTTTCTACAGATCTTCGTCCCATCTCATCAGCTTTCATATTAAGAAGCATTTGTTGATGACGGGCTTGTTCTTCCGCCGCTTTACTTTGCTTTCTGGCGTTCATCATACTTATAGCTGTTGAAGCGACAAACATAGCTGCCATTATCATACTAATAACCTCAATCTGCTAGTACACCACGAGTGGTGATAGTTAATATATTTACAGGTAGTGGTAATTCACTCTCTACAATAACTGTGTGTTCTGGCTCACTATTTCCAGAGAAAGCATCTACATAGTTATAGTTTTGTAGATTAATAATATCGTTCTGTAGTGGGAAATCTATATCCCTCAAATTACCATCCTCAGAACCTGTTTTCGCATAAATACTTCTATAGAATTTTATCTCTATTTGATCTATTCTTTTGTAAGCTTCCAGTCCACTTTCAGTATTGCTTCCACTATGGAGAAGAGTCTTCTTCAATCTTCTTTTAAATGGGAAACCTGCAGTTACAGTAGCAAAATTCTTACCAGTCAAGTTGTTTAAAAGAGTACCAAAATATAAGTTATAGCCAGCACCATCGAGAATAATAGAAAGATTTTGTGCAGGTATCTGGCTAGACTCTCCTGATATATATATGGGCTGAACTTGGTTATTTACGTTAGCAGCATTCCAAGCATTGACAACACTAAGAACACTGTCTGTAGTACCATTGAAATTTAATGTAATGGCATTGCCATCAGTAGATGCCGAAACTGCCGTGAATAGCACATTAACTTCATTCCCTAATGTATCGTTGATTCCATATATCCGTGCCATGGCATAAGGAGATAAAGTCTTGGGTCCTAAATATAAATTGTCTGCAAACACATGTACTTCTTTAGTCGATATTATATCAGTACCATCCAGTGTTGGGCCAAATACAGGGTTGGTAAGAGTCCATAGATCTCTACCTACTTCGGGTTCTGTATAAAAAAGATTTAATGTCTCAGCAGAATCTAAATAGTGAAAATTAAATATGTTATCTTGTTTTGTAAATATGGTATTGTAGTCCAGTGCTTCTGTTGGATACTCATTCCTGGGCACCATATGTTCTATTGTATCTTCATATATGAAGACTGGTGTATCTTGGCTATATGTCCCCACAGTATTATTAGTAATCAAGACATCTCTACAAGCACTTCGTAGTGTCTGTTTCTGCCACCCAAAAGTATCTATGTTAAAAGAAGTAGACACTGTGAAAAGATCTCCAGTCGTAGAAAGAACCCATAACAATCTTCTTACATGATCCCATTCTATCTTCTTTATTTTTGGGGCATCATAGTCATCATAATAGTTTCTAAAATCATTTAGAATATTTGGGGCCAAGACATTTAGGTTTAAAACTGAGTTAGCCTGACTTTGAAAATCAAATAAAATTCTTCCTAAAGTCTTCCCGTCTTTCAAAATAAAAATAGTAGCGTTACCGACCTTAAGGGGGTTTTGGTAGATACCACCATAAGAAGATTGAAATTTAGTTATGGTATATGTATCGGGGTCACCCAAAATATCAGCAACTGTGAAGTTCTCTAAAGTAAATTCACTAACATCAGTGCCGAACTCTAAGTTCCTAGAAGGATACAACCAACGAATCTCTCTAGATAATTCATCTGTTAGAAGATACCTATAAGCATCTATAGTTTGTGTATCACCTTTTTCATTATCGTACTTAGGTATATATTTTCTGGACTTAATAGTGAAAGGAGCTCTGAAATTAGAAAAATGGTAAATGTTATCTTGAAGACTGAACCAAATACTTGTTGGGTATGCAGGTGAATTTGCCATAACTATTCTACTAGCTATGGCCGTTGATATTTTTGGGTAGTAATCACGTCCACCCCAAAAAGATTCCAACCAATAAGTAGTGTATGAATTATTTGGGATTACATAGTTATCAAGTAAAATAGTGTTATCATACGTTGCATTTAGTGTACTATACACATACTGAATAGCTTCAACACCTCCGCCTTCAACACCAACATCAATTGGTCGAAATCTAGCTTCCAAACTGGTGTCATTATTGACCCCAATAAAAACTAAATCGCAACCAACTATTTGTTGTTTTATATTATAGTCCGGATAAGTTTCAGTAAGTGCTACACTAATATTTGCCTCTACATCCCTTACTGTGTAAGTATCATAAAGAACACCCCCCCCACGAAAATCATAGTCAGTTACAAAATCCCTTAGCTCATACAGTTTATAAAACTGTAGGCCTCCGGGTGCGACTCCATGACCTCCTGTAAGATTAGGTTGAAGATAAAACCTATGAAAATTTAGACTTGTACCATAAAGACCGCCTCCAGCCAAAGGACTTATAATTCGACTACTTGTAAATTCTATCATGCCTTCACTAAAGATTCCGAAACTAGTAGTAGATAAAGTATATCCTGCAGGATAGTTAGGGAAATAACCCTTAAAAGTACAGAACTCAATACCATTGTTATAGTCGGGACTATCCTGAGGAAACCCAAAAGCAAATTGTTTGTTTATATTTGATAATGTTAAAATATTTTCACTAGCACTGTATCCAATTACGTCGTTGTTTTTATTGAAAAGTTTAACTTTATATTCTATCCCACCAGTAAAATGTTGATCAGTAGTGCCAAAAAATCCAAATTTTAAATTTTGATCACTGTTTAAACTTTTAAAAGGTTGCATGAAAGCAGAACTTAAATCTGTAATTTTGTTCCATGTGGTTCTACTAACCCCATACATTCTCAATGATTCTAATGCATTTACATTAAACTCACTTACATCAAAATTAAACCACATAGGTTCATATAAACCAGATGTATGAGTGATTAAATTTAGACCACCTACTCTAGTGTGTAAGAACTTAGTATCTCCAAGGTCAACTTGTACATTATAAGGTTCAGCTCCTGGTGTATTTGTATAGGGTACTACTTCTTCACTAATAGATAAAGTATATCCTTTTACACAGACACCTGTTTTAATATTAATAGCTCCATAAAGATGTGGGGTTTCATTTCCATTACCGTCTATAGAACTAAAAATATCAGTACCTAATGACCAACCCTCCCCAAGTCCAACAAAACCTACCCATTCTGAATCGTCTATATTAAAAAAATATATTTGTTTATTACAAAATTTTGTAAATTCATATAGTGTCGTTGATATAAATGGGCCTTCGATACCTGCAGTAGATTCTTTTAAAGGGATATAATTTGTACCAGTCCTAGAAAAAAGATTTCCTTGTTCAGTACCAATAAAGTTCTCTATCTCTAAAGCACCATTATTGTATTCGCCAATATCAATACGACCTCTAAGCTCCGGGCCTATTATACCAGATGTGAAACTTGTTTGGGTTTTCCTAAACTTCGCCATCTTCAAAATCCCCTGAGATATTAGTACTGTTATTTGCTAATCCACTTCTGGCCAGCAAGAACTCATTAGGATTAAGTCCAGGAGATGTGCCCTCTTGACCATCAAAGGATCTAGCAAGAGAGATAGCTTCTTGGTACATACTTTGGAACAACTGTGTCTGTGCTGTACTTTGGTTAAATTTATAAGAAGCTTTCATTGCCATAGCTAATGCAAGAGCTTCATCAAACTGAGCAGAGAACTTACCAGAATTAACTAGGTCAAAGACATAGACAATCTTACACTCTTCACTGTCGGAAAGCACATAACCTTCTTGTACAATGTATGTATTGTATTCAGATTTATTGATTCTTATGATTCTAAGACAATCACTTGGTATAGCATAATTATACGTATAACCAAAGACAGGGTTACTAGTTACTTGTGTGAGCTCTGCTCTCTTTGTAGCAAAGTTCCAAGGGTGTCCATACAGAAGTTGTCTTCTAGTTGAATCGTAAATCTGGGTAATTACTATGGCCCTTTCACTTGTATCATTAACAGATGATATGGCCTGTTGTCCGAGATACAAGAGGGCAGTATTACAAATATCTATTTTAGATGCAGCCACACTGCCCTCCTAAGTATTACATTTCTGTGTACATGATTACTACTCTGATTTTAGAGCCATCTGAAATTGCGACAGAACACTCAAAAACAATGTTGTAATCTTGATCTAGAACAATGTCTACGTTCTCATTAACTCTAATTGCAGCAGCCGAAAGGATCTGATCTCCTGTACCTACAATACTTTCGTCTAAATTATATAGACCTACGTCACCAGCGCCAGCAACGTCAGCATCAACAGCATCTGTGTGTATAAAGTAGGCTGATCTAATAGTGACACCTTTAGGTAATCTCCCTAAAAAGATGTCATCACCAAGAGGAATGCTAGCACCAGTATCGTTTACAAACTCTCCAGTCCAAACCTTCATTTCCGCAGTTAAAGTTCTAGCAGGTGGTGTCTCAAAAACTCCTGTTAGCTTTGTCTTTGCACTTGTTTTATAAGCATTTAAAAATGCTTCTGAATATCTTAATGCCATATTAATCCTCCTTACAGATCATTTCTAGAACACGCTCTTCTTCCATTCTGGTAGCACCAAATGACATAGCAGCGTAAATCTGTGTGTTGTAGTGGTACTCTGCCATTTCTGGAGTAATCCTAGTAAAGATCGATCTTGGCATAACAGCCTTCATACCAAACCTTTGGAAGAAAATACATCTTCTAGATCCTGCAGATAAGTCTGTTCCAGTAGATGTATCAACTTTACCTGTGGCCATTGTAACTGACCCAATTGCAGCAGCAAGTACTGGAAGTCTTTTTGATCTAACAAATTTGAATCCCATGAATGTATTTACATCACCTTGTACTAAGGCTTTTACAGAGTTGTAGTCTGCGTTTGTAATTTCCAACTGTCCTAACATGAACTCTAGCTGTGAAGGATCTACGATAGCAGTTAGCTCATCTTCGTACATACCATCGCCCATATAGCCAACAGCTTCGGAATCCCAGAAATACTTCTTAGCTTTTCTAAGTGCATATACAGTTAGGTTTGAAGTCGCTGTACCAGTTGTAGCTGCCAACTTATGTGCGTCGGTAAGTTCTACAGCAGTAGTTCCATCTTTACCTGTATAAGCAGTACCAAGCATAGCAGCGATTAATTCATCATCAATCTTTCTAGCAAGTGCCATTCTAGCGGCAACAGCGTATTGGTTAGTTGGATCAATGATAGTTCTGAGTTTATCTTCTTTATCGCACATATCTGCATAGTAGAAGTCTCTGAACATAACTTTTCTACGTGCATGTGGAGTATCACTGTAGATAACTTTAGAGTGTCTACCTACTCTTTCTCTAGCTTCAACAGCACCGATTTGCTCGAAGAATTGCTCCTCACCTTGTTGTGTTTCAACATCTACAAGATTAAGAAGTCTGGAACCTTTTTGTTGTACTAGGTGGTAAACGTTACTTCCGTATTGTTTCACCATACTAGTAGTGATTTGATTAGACATAAAAATAATCCTTTTTTAAATTAAACTTAATTAACTGACGAGTTGATTGTCCTCGATGGGATCACCTCTATGCCAACCTAAATAGGATCGACTAAAGCGATTGTCCGTATTGACATTACATATAGTTTACTAAACTATTCATTTGTGTCAACCAATTATCTGGAACAACTCATTAGCTTCTTTGACCGTACTCTCGTGAGCAGGGTGAAACTTATTGTAGTATGGACCATTGAAATCAGATTGGATCTCGTTTAGCTTTCTTTGTGCAGCAGTTTTGTCAAGATAATGAGATGGTACAGAATCTCTATCAAACTTATCTTCCGCTAAAGATTCCGATACTTTATACATAAGCTTGATAAATTCAATATTGTTTCCTAGTTCAGAATTAACAATATTCTCTGTATTTTCCCCAGCAAAAGTATGAAGTGCTAGTTTAGCTTTCTCCATATTCTCCTTCATGTTAGGGCCCCACTCTTTCTCTAATTCTGTTCGAGTAGTCTCACCAACTTTCTCGGCTTCATTTTGCATCATTGCCTGATACTCTTTTAGCTTAGAGTTCTGCCACTCTAGAATCTTACTGGCCTGATCTGGCATAATACCTAACTCAAAAGCCTTCTGTGTGAACTCAGTATAATCAGCATCCTGAGAATCTTCCGGTGTATTGATTTTGTATTCACTAATATCTTTGGGTAGACCTAAATCATTCAGGAGTTGTCTATACTCTTCCGGAGTTGTGTTCTTATCTGGAACAGCTAATCTCTTCTTCCCCATAGTTCTCTGTGCATGGACATAAGACTTAAGAAGATCCTTACTAATCTCTCCATTCTCCTGGATAAAAGGTGTAAGGGTAGGATCTGTTAGGATATCTTGATCCACTCCCTCGTACCACTTTCCCGTAGCACTAGTGTCCCTTACATCATGGGTAGTTGTTTCTGTCCCACCCATAGCTGTAGTTTCTGTAGGTGTAGTTGTTTCCGTTGTAGTTTCTGTTGTAGTTGTTTCAGTTTGCATACTGTGACTCCATATTTATTTGTTCCATCATCTGTGTTAATTTTGCGTAGTTAATATTAGCTGTACGTAATATCCTACTAACCAATGCCCTCTGACCCTCATTAAACGCAGTCGTATAAGGATCACCAGGTACATGAGTTGTGTTCAAAAAAAACGTAGATTTAATTAGATCTTTTAATACCGCTTGTCCTAGATCTGACTTAAACAGATCTATGTACGCAGACATGATCTGCGCTTTCTTAGTCCCACTATTCACTACTACTCTCCTTGTGTTGC
>Ga0208644_1003901_pt1 | contig 11402 bp, 16 predicted proteins | sample VirMetDEL_Nov_18_FD_184517 | JGI IMG/M metagenome (GOLD analysis project Ga0208644, IMG submission 184517) | Aqueous microbial communities from the Delaware River and Bay under freshwater to marine salinity gradient to study organic matter... | ecosystem: Environmental > Aquatic > Marine >... | reverse complement strand
AAATTGCTATATATATTGCAGGCGCACAATAATGTGGCCAATTAAACTTGCTTAAATAAGGAGGATAATATGACAGCATTAGATTTAATTAATAAGTTCAATAAAGACGTTTGGAATCATTCAGACAGAATGTTTGGTGATGCATTTGACTCTATCTTTGATAGTTGGTCAAAAGCACAATCGTTTCCATTTTACAATGTAGTAAAATACGGAAAAGGTGAGTACGGTATTGAGTTAGGACTTGCAGGCTTCAACAAGAAGAATGTTAAAGTTCAATACAAAGATGGTGTATTAACTGTTTCTGGTCAAGTAGAAGACAAAGAAAAAGACTACATTGAAAAAGGTTTAGCAGCTAGAAAATTCTTTAAGCAATTTGCTTTACACGATAAGGCAGTTGTTAATGATGCTTCTATGGAAGATGGTGTATTAACAATCAAACTTGGTGTTAATGAACCAGAAGAAATTAAACCTTTAGATATAAAAATTAAATAATTATATCCAATCTTTAAGTTCATCGCCAGTAATTTTACTGGCGATGTTCATTTTTCCACGCAAAGCTTTTACAATTTTTTCATCTACTGTATCTTCAGCAATAATATCAATGTAAGTCATTTTTCTAGTTTGACCTGCACGATTAATTCTAGCTTCGGATTGAATTCTTTTTTCGTAATCATAACCATTGGCATAGTAAACCATTACATTAGCGCCAGTTAAAGTAATTCCATAACCTCCTGTTTGAGGTGTACCAATAATAAATCTTACTTTACTATTTGGATCTTGAATTTGTTTAATTGCATTTTGTCTTTCTTCATTTGTAGTGTCACCATAATAAGTAACATATGAATCTTTACCAAATTGTTTTTCTACAGCAGAAACTATAGCATCTATGTCGTGTCTATAGTGAGCCCAAACTACAGCTTTGTTTTCAACTTCATCTAATATATCTATTAAAGCTTCTATTCTTTCATTTTTAATACTTTTAATAGTACCATCATCAGATGTAAAGTGGCCACAAGTTATTTGATGAAGTCTCATTAATTGAACCATAGCTGATTGTGTTGTCATTTGTTTGCCTTCCATTTCAGCTAATGCTAATACTTTCATTTGTTGATACAATTTTTTCTGTTCAGGTGTTAATTGAATTACACGTTTAGTGTAAGTATAATCAGGTAAATCTAAACAATCTTCTTTTAAACAACGATAAGAAAATGATTCTAATTTATTAGATAGCTCTGGTAAATTTTTATAACCAACTACAATTTGCACTGATCTTCCACCAAAGTTTGCAGATCTCATAACTGCATATCTAGTTCTAAATGCATAGTATGATGAGTAATCTAATAGGTACTCATCTAAAAATTCACATTGTTTATATAAATCTAATGGAGATTTAGTTACAGGTGAACCAGTTAATATTCTTCTATATTTTGCATGTTTACCTAAAGATACAATATTTTTAGTTCTTTTAGCATCAGGATTTTTTATAGTTGTAGATTCATCAATAGCCATTAATGTATTGTGGCAACTTAAAAATTTAGCTGCAAACTCTAAACCTTTTTTAGTAGAAAGAGATTCTACATTCATACATAAAATATGTAATTTTTCATCTGATTTAAATAATTTATTTAATTCCATTTGTTGTTTTTGGTTAATCATAGCTTTCCATAACACAACAGTTTTATCTACATGACTAGCCATATGTGTTGGAATTTCAGAGTCATACCAATTTTGATAAACACCTTTAGGTGCAACGATTAAAGCACCGTTAATTTTACCTTTATCGTATAACATAGAAATGTTATCTATAAGTACTTTTGATTTACCAGTACCCATTTCCATAAAATATGCAAATACTTCTTTATTCCACGACTTTTCTAACGCAGTTATTTGATGGCCATAAGGCTTTGTTTTAAATTTATAATTCATAATTATTATGTTCTTTCTATTGAAACCATATATGTTATCTGATATAGAATGTCAATGCCAGAAAGCATAGATTACAAAGATTTAAAAAATATACATTCATCAGTTGTATATATTATACAAGAATTACCTGGAACAAGATCAGGTAAACCAAAGTTTAATATTTTAGGTGCACAAAAATATGGCAAACTTGTCACATTGTTGCCAGAATTTAGTCAAATAATTTTGTCACCTGGTCCATTAATTTTTAAATTAAAAAAACTTTTAAAAAATTATACAACCAAGGATTACTTATTATTAACTGGTGATCCTGCTATAATAGGTGTAGCGTGTTCAATTGTCGCAGATATAACTGGAGGAAAATATAATCTCTTGAAATGGGACAGACAAGAGCATACATATTATCCAGTTGAAATAAATTTATATGAAAAAGGAGAAATAGAAGATGGTTAATGAAAAATGGAAAGTACAGAATAAATTGTATACAATGAAAGAAAGAATGAATTATTTAGAAAGATTTATAAAGATAACAAAGAAACAGTACAGATTTTTAAATAAGTATAAATTACTTAAAAAAAGAAAATATGAAACTTATTCTGAATATTTTTATAGTTTGTTAATTATTTTTTTATTTGATCTTGACAAAGTTCTGGGATTTTATTATAAGAAGTACCAAGCATTTAGACTTTTAAAAAATGTTAAGAAAGAAATAATAACACTAACAAAGGAGATAAAATATTATGAGTATAAACTTTGAAGCAGATCAAACTGAATCAATAACTCAAACTAACGACGCTAAAGCTTTATCTGATCAAGTAGTTAAATTAAAAAATTTGGAAGATAAAATTAAAGCGACTGAAGATAATTTAAAACAATTAAAGAAAGAAGAGGAACTTCTTTCAGCAGAAATCATACCAACTATGATGACTGAAATGAATATAAGTACAATGAAATTAGCAGACGGATCAGCAATAGAAGTAAAACCCGTCTACGGTGCTTCCATTCCTATAGATAAAAAGGAAGAAGCATTTAACTGGCTTCGTAAAGAAGGCCTAGGTGATCTTATTAAAAATGAGATTACTGTTTCCTTTGGTCGTAACGAAGATAACAAGGCGGCAGAATATGCTGTCCTTGCGCAAGGTCAAGGATATCAACCTACCCAGAAGTTAAAGGTTGAACCTATGACACTTAAGGCTCTGGTCAGAGAGCGTATTGAATCTGGGAAAGATATGCCCTCTGACTTATTTAATGTGTTCGCAGGAAACAGAACCAAAATAACTCGTGCATAAAGGAGGAAAAAATATGCAAGAACAAAGTATAAAGAACCAAGGACCAAAAAATGCCGTAACAGAAAAAGTTAAGGCAGGTGCGTTATCTGTAAATCTATTTGAAGCAGATGCGAACCAAGGAGTAGGTAATCTAACTCATGAAGATTTAGCTTTACCATTCCTAAAAATACTAGGACAATTATCTCCTGAGACAAATAAAAGAGATGGTAAATATGTTCAAGGTGCAGAACCTGGAATGATTTATAACTCTGTTACAGGAGAATTGTATGATGGAGAAAAAGGAATTGACGTCATTCCTTGTCATTACAAATTGGAATATATTGAATGGCAAGACAGAGGCGAAGGTTCTGGTGCTCCAGTAGCAATTCACCCATCATCTAGTGATATACTTACTAAAACAAAAAGAGACGCATCTTATAAAGATAGATTACCGAATGGTAATTATATTGAAAAGACTGCTAGTCATTTTGTAGTTGTTTTAGGTAACACATCATCCACAGCTTTAATTGCCATGAAATCAACGCAATTAAAGATTAGTAGAAAGTGGAATAGTATGATGGCAAGTATCAAGATGAAAGGCAAAAACGGAATGTTCACTCCAGCGTCTTTTAGTCATGTGTACAAATTGAGAACTACTCAAATGTCTAATGACAAAGGAACATGGTTTGGATGGGAAGTTAGCAAAGTTGGTGCAGTAGAAGATGCTGATCTATATCAACAAGCTAAGTCTTTTTCTGAAAGTGTATCTAAAGGTGATGTTAAAGTTAAGCATGGTGAAAGTACCGAAGGTACTAAATCAGAAGCTTCTCACTTTTAATTTCATTAATCATATGTGGGCGAGTAATCGCCCACATTTATTGAATGTGTTATGAATAAAGAGAAGATATTTATAAAAGCTTTTACAGGTTTACAAAGAAATTTTGGTTCAGCAGATTTAACTAAAATTGTAATAGATCCAACTACAGGTAAAGCTAAACCTATTTATACCTGGGCTCATAGAGAGATTACAGAAAAAGATTATCTAGATCATCTTACAGGTAAACAATCAATTGGTATTCAACCTTGTGATGATAAGGGTATGGCATCATTTGGTGCTATTGACATAGATGATAAACAACATAGTTATGTTAACTTTCCATATAAAAAATATTTAGAAATTATCGCAGAGCATAAATTACCTTTAGTACCAGTTAAATCTAAAAGTGGTGGTATGCATTTATATTTATTTGTTAAAGAACCAATAAGAGCTGTTACCATAAGAAATTTTTTAGAGAGTCTATTGTTTACATTAAAACTTCCAACAAACATTGAAATATATCCAAAACAAACAGAATTAGGAAAAGATTCAGAGGGTAAATTTGTTCATGGCCAATTTATAAATCTACCTTATTATAATAAAACAGAAAGAATTGGTTTTAATTTAGATGGAACTACTTTTACATTTGATCAATTTATAGAAGTTATCGAAGCAAATACATACAGTGCTGATGATCTAGAAGAGTTTTCAATAGAGCATACTAAAAAAATATTAAATGGTGGTGGAGAAGAATTTAATGATGGACCACCTTGTTTAGCTATTTTAACAAAAGATAAACTAACTGATGGCAGAGATAGGTTTTTATATAATTATATGATCTTTGCTAAAAAGAAATATCCAGATAATTGGGAGGAAATGGTTAAAGGAGCTCCTAATAAATATTTTGCTGCTGATTCAAATGGTAATATTGATTGGTCAGAAGATAAAACTAAAAAGAAATTAAACTCTTGGAAGAGAGAAACAAAAGGACATACTTGTAATGAAGACCCAATTCAACCTGTATGTATGAAAGCAGAATGTAGAAAAAGAAAGTTTGGTTATTTATCAGATAAGAAAAGAGTTTTTCCAGCGTTGAGTGGTTTACAAAAAATAACTTATCCTGAACCACAATATACATTTAATGTAACATTAGCTGATGGACAAACTACAAAAGAAGTTAGAGCAAAAAACATTAAACAAATTATTGAACAAGATAATATCAGAGCAATCATAGGTGCAGCGGCTGATCTAGTTCCACCTAAATTAAAAATGAATGAGTTTCAAGATATATTAGATAATCTATTTCCACCTAAACTAACCACTTCTCCACCTAAAGGTACTACACCGGATGAATTATTACAGGAGTATTTATCAAAATATTTACATGGACCAAAAGCAACTACGTATGCTGCATTTAAAACAGGTGCTGTTTTGATTCAAGATAGTAGAGCTTATTTTCTTTTCTCAAGTTTTTTTGACAGTTTAAAAAATAAAGAATGGAAAGAAGATAGGGGTAAGACTGCAGAACATATGGCAAGATTATTTGAAGCTAAATTCTTAGTTAGTAAAAGATTTCCAAAAAAATCTGGTGATACAACCTCACATCCTCCAGTAGATGTTACTGAAGTCTCACTAGATAAGTTTCCTGAGTTACTTTCTGATGAAGAGATCAAACCAGAAATTGTTCAAAGCAATGATAGAGAGGATATATTTTAATGATTAAAAAAATATTTGGTCCTCCAGGCACAGGTAAAACTACAACCTTATTAAATTTGGTAGATGAGTACATTAAAAAAGGTACAGATTTAAATAAGATTGGTTACTTTGCTTTTACTAAAAAAGCAGCTAATGAAGCTAAAGAAAGAATGTTAGAAAAAAATCCACATTTAACTAAAAAAGATTTAGTACATTTTCAAACTTTGCATTCTCTAGCTTTTAAAACATTAGGTATGAGTGAAGATAGAGTTATGCAACCAATTCATTATGAACAGATTGGTAAAGAATTAAATTTAAGAGTAACAGATACAGGAGATGGATCTGGTTATTTAAATTTTAATAGTGAATATTTTAAATTAATTAACAAAGCTAGAGTTAAAAACATATCTGTAGAAGAAGAATTTAATACAAACGAATGGTCCAGAGATGTAGATTATGAAACATTAGGTCACGTTTATTTAAATTATAATCATTTTAAAGGTGATACTTTATATGATTTCAATGATATGATTACAAAATTTGTAATTGAAAAAAATAAATGTAAAGAATTTGATGTAGTTTTTATAGACGAAGCTCAAGATCTATCGCCTATTCAATGGCAGATGTTTGATGTATTAAAAGAAAAATCAAAAGATGTTTATTTAGCTGGTGATGATGACCAAGCTATTTTCGCTTGGGCTGGCGCAGATGTTAAAAGATTTTTAAACGAACCAGCTGATGAAGAAGTATTACCTTATTCAAATCGTGTACCAAAAAATATACAAGATCTATCTAATGTCATTGTTGGTAGAATACAAACTAGAAAACAAAAAGAATATTTACCTAAAAAAGGATCTGCAGGTACAGTTGAGTTTATATATAATATAGATCATATTGATTTAACTAAAGGTAAATGGTTGATATTAACTAGAACAACTTATCGTTCAGATGAGATTTCAAAACAATTAAGAAAAAATAATATTTATTTTAAAAGTAGGTTTGGTAAAAGTTTTAGTTCAAGATTATACAAAGCCATATTAAACTTTGGAGAACTTTGTAAAGGATCAGCTATATCATTAGCTGATGCAAAAGAATTATCTGAATATGTTTCTAGAACTTTTAAATTAAAAGAATCTCAAGCTTTATATAGAATACAGGATCTGGGTTATCATGAGTCAGATATCTGGTACAATGTATTTACAAAAGCAGATCAAGATGAATGTTTTTATATTAGAACAATGTTATCTAATAATGAAAAATTATCTCAAGAACCAAGAATAGAAGTTTCTACCATACACGCTGCTAAAGGTGGTGAATGTGACAATGTTATTTTAGTATTAGATAATGCTAGAAAGATAAGAGAGTCTGTAGAAAACAATATAGAAAAAGCAGATGAAGAACATAGAGTGTGGTATGTGGGTGCAACAAGAGCCAAAGAAAACTTGTATTTATTAAAACCAAAAAAAGAAAGGTATGGATATCAGTTATGACAACAAAAGATATGTTTGAAAAAGCTTTTCCACAAGAAAAGCAGATAGGTGGGAGTCACTATAAATCTTTTCACATTCAACCATATGAATTTATATCTAAAAATAATCTCTCGTTCTTTCAGGGGAACGTTGTGAAGTACGTTTGTAGGTACCAGAATAAAAATGGAATAGAGGATTTAGAAAAGATAATTCACTATTGCGAACTAGAGATAAAAAAAATAAAAGATATGAAAAGGAAGAAATGAAATATAAGTGTGTTATATGTCATAAAAGAAATATGGCATACAATTATGCTTTTAAATGTAAAAAATGTTATAAAAAGGAAAAGTATGAAGGAAAAAGGAAGAAGATGGGACGGTAGGTCCAGAATAGCTACCGAACAATATAAAAATAACTATGATGCTATTTTTAAAAAGAAAAATGTAATGACGGAAAAAGAATGGGAAGAAAAATTAATAGGAACAAAAAATGACAAAAAAAGTAAGAGGTAAAAATAATGTTTAAATGCTTTCATTGTAAAAAAGAATTACTTTGGCAAAATGATTTTGATACTGAGGATACATATCCTGATTCAGAACATCAAATAGTATCTATGTATCAATGCACTAATAAAGAATGTGAAGCTTGGTATGAAGTTTACACACATAAAAAGGAGAATAAATAATGAAAGTACCACTATTCACAGCGCAGACAGAATGGATTGAACCAGAGGAATATCCAGATTTAAGACAATATGATGAAATTGCAGTAGACTTAGAAACAAGAGATCCTGATTTAAAAATAAAAGGATCGGGTTCAGTTATAGGTAATGGTGAAGTGGTTGGCATAGCTGTGGCTGTACCAGGTAGAAAATTTTATTTTCCAATTGCTCACGGATCAGGGAGCAATATGGATAAGAAAAGAACATTAGAATGGTTTAAAGATACAATGGCTTCTAATGCTATAAAAATATTTCATAATGCAATGTATGACGTATGTTGGATTAGACAAATGGGAATTAAAATTAATGGTCTTATTGTAGATACGATGATTGCAGCAAGTTTAATTGATGAAAATAGATTTGCTTACACATTAAATGCTTTATCTTGGGAATATCTAGGTCATGGTAAGAATGAAGCGGCCTTAAATGAGGAAGCAAAATCAAGGGGTTTAGACCCAAAAGCTGATATGTGGAAACTTCCACCTATGTATGTAGGAGCTTATGCAGAAAAAGATGCTGAACTTACATTAGAGCTTTGGCAAAAATTTAAATCAGAAATCATACAACAAGATATTGAATCTATTTTTAATCTTGAAACAGATTTATTTCCTTGTCTAGTTGATATGAGATTTAAAGGAGTACGAGTAGATGCAGACAGAGCTGCAGCACTGAAAGTGCAACTACAAGAACAAGAAAAAAATCTATTGCTAGAAATAAAAAAAGAAACAGGCATAGAACCACAAATTTGGGCTGCTCGTTCGATTGCCAAAGTATTTGATAAACTTTCCTTGACCTACGATAAAACCGAGAAAACAGAGTCACCTTCATTTACAAAAAATTTCCTTTCAAATCACAATAATAAATTTGTTAAAAAAATAGCAGAAGCTAGGGAAATAAACAAGGCACACACTACTTTCATTGATACTATATTAAGGTTTCAACATAAAGGTAGAATACACGCTGAAATAAATCAAATAAGATCAGATTTAGGTGGTACTGTGACAGGTCGTTTTAGTTATAACAATCCAAATCTACAACAACTTCCAGCAAGAAATAAGGATTTAGGGCCTATGATTAGATCTTTGTTTTTACCAGAAGAAGGTTGTACCTGGGGTTGTTTTGATTACTCACAACAAGAACCTAGATTAGTTGTGCATTATGCAACATTACATAAATTTCCATCTGTTTATGATGTTGTAGATGCTTATAAAGATGATGTAGATACAGACTTCCACCAAACAGTAGCTGAGATGGCCAACATACCTAGATCACAAGCTAAAACAATTAACTTAGGTTTATTTTATGGAATGGGTAAAACAAAACTACAGGCAGAATTAGGTGTAACAAAAGAAAAAGCAAAAGAACTTTTTGATCAATACCATAATCAAGTTCCGTTTGTTAAACAATTGATGAACTCAGCATCTAATAGAGCGCAGAGTCACGGTCAGATAAGAACGTTACTTGGTAGACTTTGTAGATTTCATTTATGGGAGCCAAATATGTTTGGTATGCACAAAGCAATGAGTCACGAAGATGCACTCAGGGAACACGGACCAGGGATCAAGCGAGCTTATACATACAAAGCTTTAAATAAATTAATTCAAGGTTCTGCTGCTGATATGACAAAGAAAGCTATGTTAGAATTGTACAAAGAAGGAATTGTTGCACATATTCAAATTCATGATGAATTAGATTTATCTGTAGAATCTCCAGAGCATGCTAAAAAAATAATTGAAATTATGGAAAATGCTGTTACACTAGAAGTTCCCAATAAAGTAGATTATGAATCTGGCGAAAATTGGGGTGATATTTATGGATAATGGCTTATTTAAATGCAAACACACCACCAATATATTGTAAAATTCGTAAGGAATATCTTTATGATATGGATCCCAAATATAATCAAGAGAGTGAAGAATGTGTTATCTTCGGTGTCGCTTCTATTTCAGGACGTGCCTTATTATTTCATATCATGTTACCAAATGGTGCGGTCTATTATCGTTTGCCTATCTCAGCGTTTTTCCAAAAACGTTTTTCTAGAACCGAAGTGCCGAATATGTCGGTTGACGAGTTACAGTTGTGGAACAGTTTTAGTTATTGGCCTAGTGTTCATACTTTTGATTTCCTGGCTAATTTAAACTGTAAATTTAAAGGTAAGGATAAAAAATTCTATGCTGGACAATATTTATTTACTATTGACTGGGCACATCCAGAGACTAATATACTCAATACAGAACATTCTGAAATTCCTCAAGAGCATAAGTGTGCGCATATACTCGCTCTTGCTAACGGCAATTATGCTGCTCAGCCTAACAATCGTATTTTGTGGCATGTTAATAATTATACTACTGATACAACTTGGCCAGACTATAGAGTACAAACTAACGTCTGGGAAGTAGAAGGTTCAGATTGGATAACAGAAGATTCTGATAAAATGTTTTATGAGGTAGAAAAAAATGATTAAATGGATTAAAAAACAGTGGCAAAAATTTGTTGACTGGGTTTTTGACGGTTTTTATAAATAAATTATGTCAAAGATAAACGAAGAAACTGCAGTAAAGACCGATCTTAAAACGATTGGTATGATCATTGCTGGTGCAGGTTTTGCAGTATATATGTATATTGGTATGACTAATACCATCAATACATTAGAGACAAGACTTCAGTTAATGGAGGCGGATTTATTAAAAAAAGCAGATCAAATACCTGTCGATAAGGAACAGTTTTTTCTGTTAGAGTCATTGGCTGAAGATACTGAAAAACAACAACAGTTATTAGATGAAAATTTACACGTTAAAGTTATGCTGGAAGCAGCTAGAGAAGATATTGAAAAGTTAAAAAAAGATGTTGAAAAGCTTAAAGACGCAACAAGAGATATTAAATTTAGTAATGGAAACGGAAACGGGCATTAATGCAGGTACCTTTCAAGAATATGATTACACTTGCGAAGATGCAGAATGCGAGTGGAAACAAATAACTGAATATTGGAGGATGTAATGGCTGATAGAGATAAAATAAATAAATTTAAAATGACTCAATATGCACAAGAAAAAATAGAGTCTGATAAACAAAAAGAATTTTTTCAAATACTTAGAAAAGAAGTTCAAATTGGGGCAAATGGAACTAGTAGGTATATGATTAAAAAAGGACCAAACAAAGGGAGATTTGTATAATGATTGAAACAGCAATAGTATTATTATTTTTTATGAATGACAAATTAGTAGAACATAGAATTCAAGACTCCATATCTGAATGTTTAAAACATAAAAGATTAATTACTCGTAATATGAGTATGACTAATAAAGACATACAATGCATAGAAACAGATGTTGAAATTGATATTAATGTAGATGGTAGTAAAACTATCAAAAAATTAATAATGAAATAATGGAAACATTAGGTGTAGCTATTGTAATAATTGGAGTATTAGTATATTTTGCTTTCAAATGAAATTAATTAAAAAAATTATAGCTAAAATCTTTGGCATTAAACAGTGTAAATGCAAATAA
>Ga0208644_1003899_pt1 | contig 11406 bp, 2 predicted proteins | sample VirMetDEL_Nov_18_FD_184517 | JGI IMG/M metagenome (GOLD analysis project Ga0208644, IMG submission 184517) | Aqueous microbial communities from the Delaware River and Bay under freshwater to marine salinity gradient to study organic matter... | ecosystem: Environmental > Aquatic > Marine >... | reverse complement strand
TTCAAGACCGAGAAGATACAGGAATAGAAGCTAGCGGTAGAGTTGCTGCAAACTCAACGTCAACAGTTATTAACTTAGACAGAGCTATTGTTTATCCCGGCGGCACTGCAAATTTATGTAACCTATATTTAATTTATCCCGCAGGAGGAATTTATTTAGCTCAAGATTATGCTACTATATTTGGTCAATCTTATCAAAGAGGGGCGCTTCTTTCTGAGAATAATCTTGGCCAACCAATTTCAACAGAGCAGGACGCACTAAATCTAGTTGACGACCTTAATAATGCTGTAGCAACCACGTTTAATAAAAATACTCACGTAGAGGTAAGAGGAATTAATGCTGCCAGTACTAGCACTACCGTAACAGTAGATGCTGCATTTGTAAGTGGTGCTCCAGCAGAAGATGTAATCTGGGCTATTAGTAGAAAGACAGATACTACTACAGACGATTTGAAAGAGTTTCGTATTCTTGGAATTTCCCAAGAGTCTGAAACTGAGTATACTATTTCGGGTTCAAATTATTATGCCGAGAAGTATGATGAGATTGATGTAGATCCACCTGTATATGTAGATACCTACATTCCTCGTTCAGGCAGAACCGACAATGTTCCCGCACCTACAAACTTAAACATAGACTTAATTCCTGCAGGTCGTCCTGGAGAGAATTCTGCGGGTACGGGGCAGAGAGCTGTTATTTCATGGACAGCCCCAGTAGAGGAGTATACAGATACAGAAGGTTTAACCAGTACTATTCCTTATAGATTTTTAGCTTATTATGAAATTGAACATAATTTAGAAGAATCTTTTTCAAATACTAATTTTGTAAAAACGGAAGTACCTGGAGCATCATCTTCATACTCTATTTTTGGTGTCGACGCCGGTATATACACAGCTCGAATTCGTACTGTAAATGATATTGGTGTAAAATCCCCTTGGGTAAGTGTAAGTGACTTTATTTCTTTATCGGCGCCAGGCTCAACAAGAATTAATCAGATCCCTGCAGGAGGAGTTTTAGTTGGAAATCGTTGGAAGCTTAATGATACTGGTCAAGCGTATTTAGTCGACCAAACTTATTTTAGGTATAATACTCCAGACGGAATTGAACACGTAAATAAAGATCAATCACACCAAAATTTTAATGAATATTTTAGAAATCTTCGTGTAGGAGACTTTAACTATTTATATTTTGATGCAGACAGTAACGATCCTTGGAAAGCTGTACGAATTCATACAGATTATTCAAACCTTGGTTCCGGAGGAGAAAATTTATTCCAGACTTATCTTGCACCAACAGGAATAGCCTTATTTAATACAATAGAATTTCCAGAATATATTGATAGAGGGGCTAACAGTCCTCCCTGGTCATTGGGTACTCAGTTTGGCACTGCCCATACTATGTATGAAAATTTCATAGCGGTTTTAGCCCCTAGGGAAAATGCTGATGGTGGTTTTCCTGGAGCTTTGTATGTATTCGATATCGAGACAAGAGAGCTTCTCTCAGAGATATATCCAGACCAAAACTTTGTAAATTTTCGAAATGCTTATCAAGTAGAGTTTTCACATAATGGCTTGTACTTAGTTATAGTTGGTGGAGAGAAAGCCGAAGTATACATTTCTCCAACAGGTACTTGGACAGATGCCACCTTTCATGCCAGCCTTAATGGGAATGGTACAGGCTATCAAACTAGCTTACAGGGCTGGGATGCAACTATAGGTACCGACACACTTGTTTGTAGCGGTGAAATTAGTACTTCAAATGATGGTTGTGTATGTTTTTGGGATTTAACAGTCGCAGGCACAAATAGATCAGCAGATTATCTTCTAACTCTTCCGGCGGGTCAATATCCTGATCCTGGAAGCTCAAATAGTGCAGTCGTTTCCGGAGCAAGACTAGGCTTTGAGGAAACCATAGATGGTGAATCTTATTTAGCAGTTCCTCAAGAAGATTCAGAAGGCCTGGATATTGGAAATTCAGGATATCTGACCAAAACTTGTAGAATACTAATATATGATACAAGTAGCTGGTCCACAGGAACAGTACCAACTTTAACTCAAACTATCGAAGTTCCTAGTAGGGACAATAGTATGCCCGAAAATAACTATAGACGAAGGTATACTCATATTAATATAACTGGAGGAAGAATAGTAGCTACCGCAGAGGTTTATGGTATAAGTGGTACCAATCTTTTTCTAGAAACTAACCATATAGATGTATTCCATTCCACAGGTCTAGGAACTTCATACCCTTATGGTTGGCCTACTACCGCTGGTTCTGCAGAATATGTTTATAGTATTACTCTACCTGATGATATTAATAGTTTAATTATTGCTGCGTATGGGGGTCTTTCAAATTCTTATGCTTATTCTTTATACTGGGCACATTATCTACTAGATGGAAACGCAGTTGGGCCTTCAGTAATAGATGATTATTTAATTGTTGGCAACTATCAGCAAAGTATTTATGGCAGAAACACCGACTTAGTGTCAGAATACAATAATACGAAGGTAAATCCTGCTTTAGATAGTATTTTCTGGGATGGTTGCGTATTAGTGTATTCTCTAGACGCAAGTAGTAGCACACTGTATCAGAAAATTTCAAATCCTAACACAGATAATAGTGATTCTGATGAAGATAAATTTGGCTATGCTGTATCTTGCGCAAGAGCAAATAATGGATTTTATATTGCCGCATCCGGAGAGTATGGTTTAGATGCTAGCATAGGATTAGCTGACAATGGTACTGTACATATCTATTCTTTACCAAAAGCCACACTTACTAATTCTTTTGTTAGTGAAGATGCTAGTGCTCTGCAATTAAACGAAGGAGCTAGTATTAAAGGAGATAATGGCTTTGCTTTTCCAAATCATTTTTACGATGCAGATAGTAATGCTTACGGAAAATTTTATATATTAAATCTTCGAACAAACGAAAGACTATATTATGATTTTCCCCCGGGCCATGACCCTTCTTTTGCCCTGTTTAAACACGCAATTCGAGGCAATTATTTAGCTTTTGGAACTCCGAATGCCGATGTTAATGGTTTTACAAATAATGGACAATTTTATGTAGGAAGTACTCAAACAGGAGATTGGACGGATTTTCAATGGCAACCTACTCCTATACAAGGAACCGCTAATAATAATAGAATAACACAGGCGGGTGCTGTGGGTATGGGGCTTGATATTAGTAAATCAAAGATTGCATGGTATGATAAAATAGGTGGTACAGGCACAGGTTGCGTTACTGTTAGAGGTCTAGGTTATCCAGTAGCAGGATTTGCTAATCAAGCCCAAATTATTGCAGATAGCGGGGTAGGGGCTACAGGAACTGTTGGAAACTTTATATTTAATGAAAGCAATTTTTTAGTAGTTGCATTTAATGGTTTTGCTACGCACCCCAATCAAACCTCTGGGAGGAACTCTTATCTTGAAATTATCAACTTTAATTACGGAGCTACTAGACCTGAATTTAGGCCAGGAATTGTAATAGATCATCCAGAAAACGCTCAAATCGCAAACGAAAAGTTTGCTTTTTCTAATAATGTTTTTGTTTGTCAAATGCGTTATTGGGATGGAGTTGCTGTAAAGACTCGCTGGCCTGGAGGTCTACATAAGAAAATTGGTGTATGGATCTCACCTTCCGGAGACTGGACAGACGCTTATTATTATGGACTCTTAGAGCCGCCAAAGTCTAGAGTACATAGTAATCTTTGGGGATTTTCTCTATCTATAGATAACTCTGGAAGAAGAGTTTATGTAGGAGACTATGATGGATCTAGTGTAAATGCTGGGTACAACGGTACAGTTTATGTTTATGATATTGGAAATTCTACTCCGCAATTAATTACTATTATTGATGATCCTGATCCCGACAATAACTGGGACGGCTCTCCAGGTGATCGCTATTTCGCCTGGCCAGGCTTTAGTGGAGAAGACGGAATCTATGCTGACGAAGAAACCGGTAAAGTAGCTATTGGCGCTCCCTATCAAGATAACTACCGTGGAATGGTACATGTTTTTGATGTAAATAGAACTCACACTGGAGGACTTCGAAGAGTAGCAGGAACAGTTTCTACAACTGTTGGAAGCAATATAATTACAGGGGTAAATACTAAATTTACAGAGGACTTCGCAACCACAGACCTTATTAAAATTTCTTCAGATATTAGAGCAGGATTCGAAACTACCGATTCGGAATACAGAATTGTTGCTGAAGTTATTTCAGATACTTCAATTCGTACTAAAAATCCATGTATAAAGGATGCTTCTGGGGTTTATGCCTTTAGTCAAGTGCTGAAAGTAAATCCGGCAACGGACGGACTTGGTTTAAGAGTAGATAGAGACCTTTTAGCTGGATACTCTTCTGAAGCTTATTTTACTGTAAAAGGAGATCCTGCAGAAGCGGTAAAACTCGAAGCAAGTGACTATAGTATTATTTATGATGACAAAGGGAAAAATCCTGTTTTTGGGCCAAATGTATCACCGCCCGATACAGTAATTACTCTTACTGCTGTTACTGATAACATCTCTGACGGAGAGTTTCGATTTTACCAGGATGGTGTAGTAGTTCAAGAGTATAGCACGGTCAATACTTATACTTATACGCCTCCAGCAGAATATGCTCAGGAGACTGTAGTATTTACTGTACAAGCTCGTGAAAATATAAATGGTACTCAGATTTCACAAGATTCAGTTTCTATTGTTAGTGTTAAAGCAGGGGAAGACGTTTTTGTAGGTCTTCTTACAAATGAAGCACACGTAGAACCAGCAAACGAATATGGAACTCTTACCACACCACTTACGGATGCCGGTGGAACTTTTGAAAGTTATTATTCTGGAATTGATGCCACGACATTAACCCCTCCGGTACAGTATTCGGTTATTGACGAAGGAGCACCATTAACTATAGATACTTATCAAGTCATGGTATCAGCGCCTGGCAGCGATATAATTGATACAGACTATGGTATTGTATATGATGCCGAATACTCAGGAAATGTTTTAACAAATGTAGTACAAAGAACAGAAATTACAGACCAAACCGATTTTCTTAATTCGACATCAACTAAGTACGGCTCTGTAGAAGTTTCTCCAAATGGACAATATGTAGCAGTAGGTTCTAGAGCTACCTATACTACAGATTTTGCTTATGACTCAATAATAAAAGTATTCAGTAGAGATATAAATACGGGAGCTTTAACTTATTTACATAGTGTTCAACTTAATGGATATCCAGGTAAAAAAATCGGTGGATATAAAACTTTTGCTTTATCTAATGATAAACTTTATTATACAATGTCGGATGGAGGCGTCGGCGTAACCTCCGGATATGTTAGAAGTGTAGACTTATTGGATGGAGCAAATGGGTTTACCGCCACTTCCACAAGAAATGTTAATTCGCAATTTGGAACTACTTTAGCACTAGATGCGCAAGCAGGATATGTATACGTTTCTGATACTGGAGTTAATAATGGTAGAATTTTAAGATATAGTTTAGCTTTGCTAGGAGAAACTGAAATAATGAATGGAGGCCAGTCTTTCGGTAGAGTTCTTGTAGCTCACGATGGAGAAGTAATGGCTTCTTGTTGGGATGTAAATCTTAATGGTAAATGGGGTAAATGTAATGCAGATGGGACTGACGTAAAGTATGTCAACAACACTGGTAGCGTAAAATTTTGGTGGGTTGATTTTGTTGTAAATTATGATGCAAATGGAACTAGGTACTTTTGGGGAGAAGGAGATGTTAATCAGTCTACACAATTCCAAATTAAAAGCCGAAGTTATATACAAGGAGGCAGTATTGACTATGCCGTTCTCGCAGATTATAGTACAGGAATTCAGTTTTTTGGTTATTACGCATTCTATTGTAGAGGAGGTAAAATTTTTGCTGCAGCCCTCAACGCAACTAATTATGGTATTCTTGTAATTCTGAATGATTCCGAAACTGGTCAGACACTTAATCTATATCAGAACATAAATCCCGCAGGTAATACTAGTAACGATAATTTTGCTTTTGGCGGCGCCGCTGGAAGTGTTTCGGGTCGAGGAGGCTTTACTGTATACCCAGATGGTTTCACTACCTATCCTCAATACACAACCTATACTAAAAATGGTCTTACTTTAGATATTGATACAAATACTGGAGTATATACTGTTTCAGAAGTAGGAGGAAGTCCTTATGTAGATTGGTCTACAGAAAAAGAATACTTTTTGCTAAGAGCCGTATATGATGGTCAATCAATTATCAAAAAGTATAGTATTGCAAAAAGCACTGCAGGTTCGGAAGGTCAATCACTTGGGTTGACGGCAACAGACTATTCAATCGTATATGATGGGGAAGGTCTGAATCCTTCCTTTAATGCTGGAGGTGTTGCAGGATCAATTGAAGTAAGTATTTACTTACAGATAAATGCTGCTGTAGAATATCGTTGGACTAAAAATGGTTCGGCTATATTTACTCCCGAGTGGGGACAATCTCCCACTATTCAATATGCTGTTCCTTCAACCTGGTCTCAGGGAAGCGATATTATTGGAGTAGAGGTCCGATTAGTAGGAGAGACAGTAGTTTTCTTAGAAGATATTATATCAATTATTCGTGTAAAATCAGGTTCAGGAAATCTTGCAGGAAACTTAACTAATCCGGCACAACCAATAAATACAGATGCTGGAGGAAGGTTATTTATTGATGAACTTTATACTGCTGGAGGCGAGTGGGAGTTATTCTACAGCGGGGATGATATAACTTTTGGGCAGGGTGCCGTTTACTCTGTGGTTGGAGGACAATCTTCTGGAGGAGTGAGCTCTTTGACTCAAAATGGATTAACTCTGTCAGTAAATGAAAGCACAGGAGTTTATGAAGTTACTCAAGCAGACCCACCAACTCTATGGGCTCTTTCCGCAAGTATTTCAGCAGGAACTGCTGCTAGCTATACTGTAACATCGAACAACGGTACTGTTTTGAAAGAGGGGGATGTTATAAGTTGGACCATTACAGGACCTGTAGGAGCTACGGTATACTGGGAAATTGTTCATATTACTACTACTAATGCTGATTTTACCACCACTCCTCCCTCTAGTAGTTCCAGACAGTCTGTTACTTTGACTTCTGGAACTGGAAATACTAATGGATTGACCCCCGCTATTGATTTTGATACTTTAAATAAGACATTTAGGATAGATGTATATGATCAATCAACAGGAGGTGCTAAATTGGCTTCTTCCGCAACGGTTACAATTACTAAACAATCATATAATTTTAGTATAAGTAGTACGACGCCTTCCGAAGGAGATACTTTAACAATTCATTTAGAAACAGATAATTCAGCCGTTACTACTATGTACTTATCTTTTGATTCTCCCTCCGGAGGTTTAGGAACAGGAGACTTTACTAACCCTAGTAATGGCACCAATGCACCTATAGGTACTAGGACAGCGGTTCCGATGTTCTTAACCGCTGATTATACTATTGACATAGTTCAAGATGGTACAGCAGATGGTGGAGAAACTTTTGTCCCGGCGGTATATGCTGCTGCTAGTGGAGGAACTCCAATTCATACTTTCCCAACAGTAACTATTACAGATGCTACTCCTAGCACCGGAACTGCTCAAATAACGGAGACTAATTATTTTTGGGAGATTGCTCTTGTAGGTACAACATATAAAGCTTCGGCCGGAGGAGGCTTTACCTTTACAAGAGCAGGAGACATGGTTTCTTTTGGAAGATCAGATATTCTCCCATTCGTGAATGTAGATGATTGGCTTCCTGTTGCCGATAGAATAGACGGTACTGAAGGAGATGATTATGAAATTTGGTGGGATGATAGTATTGCTGGTCCTTTTGCTTTCGTAAGTGCTAGTTGGCCCGCTCAAACATGGGTAACATTATCTCAAGATAGAACTATCAATACTGGAGCAACTTTTGGTTTTGATGGGGAGCCTGGGTTTGAACAAAGCACCATAAGAGTAAGAATAAGAAAAGTAGGGGCGGGTACTAACTATGATGTGGATACCGATATTAACTCCACCTTTATTGTGGATCTTTAAGGACTAAAAAATGCCAACACAAAATGTAGAAATTAATGATAAGATAGAAGTGCTAATAGATGCAGGAGTAGGTAATGCTGCAGTTATTCCTGTGTCTTCAGCAAATTGTACTATTACACCTTTTGCTACTCAAACATCTCCCTTTACTTTTATAATTAAAGATTTTTCAGGTTCTTCCTATACGGCGGATTTTACAAATGAAAGCGGAGATACTATTCAATTTTCAGGAACTGTAAGTGCTTCTGGAAACTGGTTTACAGATGATGAGCAGTATGAGATGAAAGCTACATACGGAACTAAGTCTGTAACAAAAAAATATAATATCAGTAAAGTAAAAGAGGGCGGTACGGGAACAGGTGTAAGTGCCCGATCTGTTAGTATAACTGCCCCCACCCAAGCTATAGCGTATGACTCTACAGGGAAAACACCTACTCCGGGAGCAGCATTTAATTTAACGGCAACAGTTGTTAATTCATCGGGGACAGTATACTATGAATGGATAGTAGATGGAGTATCTCAACAAAATAGTACTACTAATACATATTCATATACACCGCCAGTAGGTACAGGAGGTTTGACAGGATACTATGAGCTGCCAGATGTGGTTACCGTAAAGATAAGAGAGAATTCCGCTTCTTCAGCAGTTTTAGCTTCAGACGTATTTACTATATATGGAATACTAGAGGGTAGTAATTCAATAAGTGCATTCTTAAGTAATCAGGCTCATATATTTCCGACGGATGAGCTAGGAACAGCAACAGGAACTATTCCAGGATCAGGAACTTTTGTAACAGTTTTTGACGGCATAGTTGAATTAGACTATGATGGAATAGGAACAGCGGCAGGAAAATATAAAGTTACAGCCGTAGCAGATAATAGCGCTATTACTGTATCTACCCCTACGGATGCAGGATTAAAAGCTTCTTATGGTGATCATAGTGCTATGACCGCTAGTTCAGAAACCATTACTTATACTATTGATGGGGTAGATAATAATTCAGAAGCATTCAGTATAGCAATAACTCAATCTATAGCTAAAGGTATAGCAGGAGCAAAGTCCAGAACTGTTAGTATAACTTCCCCGACGCAAGCTATAGTTTATGATCCTACAGGAAGTACTCCTACCCCTTCAGGAGCATTTAATTTAACAGCGGGAATATCAAATACTCTAGGGACCCCATATTATGAGTGGTTGGTAGATGGAGTATCTCAACAAAACACTACTAGTAACACGTATTCATATACTCCTAAGTCAGGTAGTCCGGGATATTTTGGTATGCCAGATGTTATTACAGTAAGATTGAGAGAAGACGCAAACAATAATCCAATCCTAGCTTCGGACGTATTTACGATATATGGAATATTAGAGGGAGGTAGCGGAGTAGATGCTATAAGTGTTTTATTAAGTAATGAAGCTCATGTATTCCCTACTGACTCTGCTGGAACAGCAACAGGAACTATTACAGGTTCAGGAACTTTTATTAGTGTTTTTGAGGGGGCAACTGAATTAGACTATGATGGAGTAGGAACATCTGCAGGAAAATGGACAGTTTCAGGAGCTGCAGATAATTCAGGAATTACTCTTGGTGCATTATCGGAAGCAACTTTAAAAGCTCAGTATGCAGACCACTCTAATTTAACGCTAGACATAGAAACAATTACTTATACAATCACAGGAAAAACCCTTGCAGGAGATTCCTTCACGTTAGGAAAACAACAGTCTATAGCTAAAGGTAAAGGAGGCACTAATGGTCTTAACGGTAAGAAAGTTCAAACGGGGTTAGTATACTACGGTACGTCAACTACTACTCCAGGGGACCCTTCTCCTTCTGGGACAGCTACTTATACTTTTTCTACTGATACTTTCTCAGGCTTATCCGCAAATTGGAGTCCAGATAAACCCACTATTTCAGCTTCACAAGTAAACAATTATTGGCAAAGAAGATATGTAGCTGTAGAGAATACTCCTGGCGCTGATGTTGCAAACGAGAATCAAGCTAATCTAACTTTTCCAGGAAGTACGGTTAAATTTCAAGATGGTTTTGGAAACTCTGTAACAGAAGATGTTGATGATATTAATGCGGAGTCTTTTAAATGGATTGGAGCCAATACTATGGCTTTTAACTATGACGGCACCTATTATCAACCTAGATCTAGTAGTAATTGGGCTTATACGTATAACAGTACTGCTGGAGATAAAGAATATACACATGGAAGCGATACTGGGGGAAATACTTACCCCTGGATACAGACTCTGCATACTTTTTATAAAGGAAATACCGCCGTTGCAGAAGTAAGATTAAGGCATATAGGCAGACCAGGTTCAGAAACTACTACCGCAACATACGATCAGTTTCTTGCTAGAAGTATTTACTATGACTTTGATGTTGTAGGAACTCCAGGGTCTATTTATTCTACTGAGAGTAATTATAGAGTAACTATAAATGGTACTGCTCATACATCTGCTTTTAATGGGGGTACGGCAGGACCTACTAGCAACGGATTTGACCAAATTCAAAACTTCGACGGGGCTGCAGCGTCTAATTATATAATAACAATTGAACACACCCCCTCTAAATCAATAACAACCCTTACTGTCACTATGCAAACTGTTGGCGATGCGGCACCTATCAATCCAGGAACTGTAAAATGAAAATTATTAATTCTACCACTAACTATTATTTAAGAGAAGTAAAAGACTCTGCATCAGATGCCGAGAAATTAAAAGAAATCTTTGCCGACTATATGGGTCATGGAATAAATCTTAGAACAGCCATGGATTGGTGCGGGAACTCTCAAAAAACCTTTAATGATACAAATATAGTTAGAGAATCAATACCCGCTATCTCTGATGGAATTGTATTTTTATGCAGTGATACAGACCAAGAGTTGGGGGCTATGGTTTTTTCCTACCAAAGTGGAGGATCAAAAAGTGGGTTTGCCGTACATAAATTATCTATAAAACCAGAATTTAGAGGTCAAGGACATTTTTCTGCGTTTTTCCCTTTTATTGGTTGGATTGCAAATCAGTTTTTACAAGCAGATGTAGGACAAACATATACTATAGATATAGCTCCACAAGTAACAAAAAAGATTGATGAAAGAGGAGTTACTAAGGGTCAAGTTATAGATAATACAGAAGGATACGAACCTTATAATCAAGCAGTTTCAAATATATTTGACATTACACAATTTAGAGACTCTTTCACTACAGAAGAATGGACACCTTTTTCTCTCTCAGTAAATGGTGTAGTAGTTCCTACACCTACTAAATCAATACCTACGAGGTTGTAATGCCATATAAAACTTCAGGAAAAAATGTATATGTAAAAAAGGGAGGTCGCTGGATTAAAAAAGCGACTGC
>Ga0208644_1003898_pt1 | contig 11407 bp, 6 predicted proteins | sample VirMetDEL_Nov_18_FD_184517 | JGI IMG/M metagenome (GOLD analysis project Ga0208644, IMG submission 184517) | Aqueous microbial communities from the Delaware River and Bay under freshwater to marine salinity gradient to study organic matter... | ecosystem: Environmental > Aquatic > Marine >... | reverse complement strand
CAAGGCGCCCCAACCGCCACCGTTTTCTTTCACGTATTGCAGAAACGCCTTGAACTCATCAGAGTTTCCTTTCTCAGCCAAGGCCTGCTGTGCACGCAAGAACTCTTCTATTTCTTCATCGGTAACCTCGTTGGCATTAGTCATGAGGTTGTTCGATGACCTGATGGTACCGCCTTGAGCAAAGCCTTTATCTACAGCTCGTATCCCTACGTCAGCGATGAGGTTGGTAACTGCATTTTTGCCTAGTTTCTCTTCAATCCCCGTTGGTTTTTCGCCACTATATGTACCCTCATAGTCACCCGCCGCCATGTCATACACAAGCTCCTGAGCTTCGTAATTGTCATAGCTCTTGACCATATCGTCACCTATGGTCTGATACCTTTCGTAAATACGGTTGTACTGAGCCATCTGCTCCTCGCTCAGCTCCCTACCGTTCTTGTCTAGAAACGCCTTGAGTTGCCTCTCCGCCTCAAGGAACTCCGCTTCCTTCTCTTTATACTCCTTGCTTGCGAGCGCCATCAACTCATACTGTGCCTCTACTCCCTCTCTCGCTACAACCTTCTCGCTGCGAGACTTATTCTCTTCAAGGAACTTGCGTAGTTTTTGTGACTCTGCCACCTCTGTATTAGAAGTCCAAGGGTCAAGGTCTACTTTAAGCGTATTGCCGTTTTGAGCGGTAACAGTAAGCGCATCAGTCAGATAGTTAGAACTCTCAAACTCAAACCCGTAGTCACCAAACTCTACGTTCAGTTCATTAGCAACTTGATTCTCGTCGCCACGGTCTATAAGCTCTGGCTTGATTATGTTCAAGGACTCCTCGAAAGTCCGGCCCTTGTCTTCTTCCTTTTGGGGCGTGTCCGCTTTCCAAGAACCCCCGGCGAAATCACTAGCCTCCTCCGGCGTGTCAAATTCAAAAACTTCACCGCGCTCTAGCGCCATGTCATAGGCAGCCATGGCATCCTCCTCACCGAACTCTACCCAGTCTTCGGGGTCTGAGCCGTAGTTGTCAGGGTCTTTGGGGAATAGCGTAGGTATGGCGACGAACTTTCCGTCCACCTCCATATCCGCCATCTTAACGGTGGAGCGGTCGCCCTCCTCGTTTAGACGGGCAATCGGACGCAGGTTCCGAATGCGCTCAACTGGGTCCTCAGTAGCGACTGGCTCCGAAGAACCATCTTCCGATACAGATTCCGTACCGTCTTTTTTTTTTACAGAATACTCATTGACAAACTCCTGTTCGTCAGCAAACATCCCCTCTGGAAGCAGCGGGTATATAGACTCAATGCCACCCTCATCTATGGCAGATTGAAGCTCCGCCGCGTCAGCAAACATCCCCTCTGGCAGCAGTTCAAAGATACCTTCCGTCTCGTTCATTATTGGTCGAAGTATTTTTTATACAGCATGTTTATCTCCATCAAGGTCTTGCCCTCAATCGCAGCCGCGTTGGCCTTCTTCCAATCGGCAAGTCTCATTTTACCCCCCGCCGCTATCTTCTCGTGGGTTTCACCTTGGTTTAGTTTCCGGCTATTACTAGGCAGGTACTTTAGGATTTCATCAACGGTCATGCTTTCACCGTTGATTTTTCGCTTAGCCATCTCCCTAAACAATTGTCTCTGAGCATTCACCCCCTCTGTGTCATTTAAGATAACGACCTCGAAACCATTAACATCCGGGAACTTCATTGTCACAGCCGTGTGTTCCGGGTCGAAGCCGAGCTTCTCCTCCATATCATCCTCAGGTAGCACCCCGATTTCTGCATTAAGGTTAAGCTGCCCAGCTATGGATGACAGTGTTGACGCGTTTGCATTTGCCAATCTCAATCCCTTCGTGACGGCGACGTAGGCTGAAGGCTCATTATTAAGGGTACTCAGTGCTGTGGCGAAATCAATCTCTTCACCCGCAAACTCTACAACTTCAGCGTCCAAGTTGTCAGCACTTACTGCCCTCGGCCTAGAAACACTAGGTGTAGCTGTGCCCGGCTTACCCCCATAGAGACGCTCTTCGGTATCATATGCCTCATACAAATATGCACGGGTACTCTCGTCAAAGAACTGTGGCCCGAAAGCGTCAATCGTGTTCAGCACTGAAGCGGGAATAGGAATCGCAACCTCTTCTTTTTGCTTAGTGTCTGGGTTGTACCTGACCAGAACCGCCGTGCGCTCTCCCGTCTCTTCATCTATCGTAACAGTGCCGTCACTGAATTTGGAATAGTTCCTGTCAAGAAGGTTCTGCAACCCCTCGGTGGCCTCCTCTTCGTTTCCGCCGTGAAGTTTCTCCAAGCTCCTAAGCCCAGCTACTCCTTGACGCAACAGACCCCTCTCACCAGCGGTAGTGCGTGTTGCTCCCGTAGAGTCAGGGAACTCCGCCTGCGGAGTCTCAACGAAGTTCAGCCGGGCACGGAGCTGGTCGCGAACGGCCTCGAAAGACTGCTCACGCTGGGCGTCACGGTTCTTGCGAAGGATAGCCTTCTCCCCGTCAGTCAATGGCTGACCGTTTCTGGTGGCCTGCTCGTCGATATACCGCTCAAAGGCCGCGTCGTCCTCAACAGCACCAATCATACGGTCCGAGTTCCGAGAGCTCGGGACCATAAGGATGGCGTTGGGGTCGTTGATGGCGTCGTTGATATCGTGGGTCGTACTGTACAGCCCACTCTTGAAATCCACGAGCACGGAAGTGTAGGCGTTGTCGCCAGTCAGAATGCCAGAGACCGCATCGTCCTCTGCCTTTACGTAATTCTCGTTCTGCAACGCATTCTCCAACGTGCGTACTTCATCGGACATAATCACCTCAACGGTTTTGCCCATCTGGTCTGCCACCGCTTTGGTGCGGCCCTCCACATCGAGCCTATCGTAGGTGCTCATAACGGCTACGCCAAGCTGACTGACGCTGGCGTATTTCTGACCGTCCTCACCGACCAAGCCGATGCTTCCCGTAGGTGCATCGATAACGGGGGTGAACCTGCTGAAGTTGCCGAAGTCTTCTACGCGGGCCAGCTCCGACACCTCTACGCCAGAGGCAATTTGCTCCTCCATACGCTTGACGTGCTTCTCGTAGTTGGCGGCGTACTTCTCGGCCTGACTGAGGTAGCCCTCGGTATTGGTCTTGAAGTTGTTGGTGGCTGCCATATACTCCCGGTAGCTCATCTCTCCGCTACGCCATAGCTTGTTCATCATGAGCGAGTACTCCTGCGCGTCAGCCGCAAACTGAGACACCCGCTGGTTGGCATTGGTATCCGACCCCATCGGGGCGTCGGAAAGAGTGGTCGTGACTTCGCCTTGGAGCTTTACCGCCTCGTCGAGCTTCTCGTTGCGAAGGCGGGTCTGCTCCTTGAGCATGTCGACCATGCCCTTGCTAATCTCATTCCAGTCTACCCGAGATTCAGATGACCGTTCGGCATACTTGTAATAGCTCATTGAATTCCGAGCTGTCGGTTACGGAAGTTGCGGACAAATGGAGTCGGGCGCATGTCAGTACCGATGTAATTACCGTACACTCCGGGAATCTGGAATGGTAGTGGTTGTTGAGTAGCTAGTGGCCCTGTAGTGGCCCCTTGCGATGGAAGTAGACCGAAGGGAGCCATGTTATACCCACCGGGACCAGTAATCATTGGTTGCGCTTGTGTGACGCCGGGGACCTGCGGAGCCAAAAACTCTCCGGTAGAAATCTGGCCCAGCCCAGCCGCCGGAGTTCCAGTCACAGGAAATGCGTTGCGTGGGCCTTCGTCACCCAAAGGAATCTCATAACCCTCGGCATCAACACCATCCATGGTCACGGGCCGAAGAGCCGCGTTGCGCTGGGAAGCAGCGACCGCGCCCTGCGTGATTTCGTTTAGCCTAGCCTCCTCTGCAAGACGTTGCTGACGGCGCGTGTTACCCTGACCAAAGTTCCCCTCGGCATAGCTACTGCTCAGTCCCTCGGCAATTCTGCCCAGCGTACCCACGCCCTGAGTGATGTAGGCTGCCCGGTCCTCCTCGGCATCGCGGATAGCCGCTTCCGCCCCCGCCGCCTCTTCCATAGCGATGCCCGCAAGCTGCTGCTGGCGACGCAAGTCCTCGTCAGCCACGAGCCTATTCAGCTCATCCATCTGCTGAGCCTGCTGGGCACGGATGCCAGCCTGCTGTTGGTTCTGTGCCATTTGGATACGCCCCGCTGTAGCCGCTGCACCACGTGTCTCGCCCTCGACACCAGTTTGTAGTCCCATGGCTCCTTGGGTAAGTAGCGCGTCACGCATAAGCTCGTACGGCTCCTTGGCAATGGACAACTGCTCGTAGGCGTTGACATCGACGCGCCTCCTCGCCTCTTCAATGGCCTTATCCGCTGCCCGCTGCGCGGCCTCACCGCGCTTGCGTGCCTTGCTGGCGTCGCTGAAAGACTTGGCGCCACCGTACAAGGTCGTGCCCGCGCCGATACCGGCGGCTACAAGAGCGCCCGTAGAGACAGCAGTACCTCCAATAGCTGTAGCTAGAATTACACCTGACATAGTTTCTTTTGAATTACGGCCTCCGGCAATTCCCGGAAGTCCATAGTGTACACCTCTTTCTCCGCCTCTTCAATGGTCTTGGCATCGGTGCGATACACGCACGCCCACTTTGTGTCCTCGTGGATGTATGCCACCCTTTGCGTACCCACCTCGGTGTGTACCACCATAGGTGCCTTAACGCGCTTGACCTCACCCGTATCCATCAGCAAAGACATCTCGCCCTCCATAAAGAAAGACGGGTGGTTCTGCTTGTGGATGAAGCTCACGACGAGCTGACCGGCAGGCATGAAAATCTCACGCGTATACAGGCCGTTCTCCAGCTTATGTGTCACAGGCATCAGAGCCTGCATAGCTTCGGTATGGTGCTCTACAGTCTCATTCAAACCCACGAGCGCCTTCTGCAAATCCTCAATGGATTCCCAAAGCAAACCGCGCTGAGTATGGATGTTATGCAGAATCTCTTCCATCAACTATAAAAGTAAGGTTTACCCGGGATACGACTTCATCACCTCCGACCGCGCTACAAACAGCTCTATCGCGTCGCTGTCGTTGTTGGTTAGCGTAAACACGCCATAGTGACCGAGGATGCCGTGTGACTCTACTACTTGGTTCTTAATGCCAAGCCATAGTGCGTCATTAACTCCGGGTGGTGGGCCCACGTTGGTGTGCACCACTTGGTTGATTCCCGCCGGAAGGTTGACGTTAATAGCAGACACTTGACCCGCGTATACAATGGTGTTGTACCCCGGACCAAGAGAATAATAGAAATCGTCGTTGACGCTTAGTATGCTGCCTATATCGAGGGTGATAGGAAAATCAACCACGCCAGCCGCCTCAGCATCGCTGACACCTATGCCATTAAGGGAGCGAAGGGCATACTCGTCAAGGTCGGCAGGGTTGGTTCCGCTGTTGCGAACAAAGGCAAACCAGTCTCCTTCCTTTTTTTCAAAATAGTTGACAGCCATGAACCCTGTGTCCTGCTGGTCGCTGACTAGCGTGGCGCTCCATGGCCTATTGCCCTCAAGCTGCAACGTCTTAAAAATCTTATTGACGATGGGCTCGTCGTTAAAGACGCTCGTTAACGAGCTGTTGTAGCTCGTGGTCGGCGTAGGCAATTCGTAGAAGTTGTTGCGCACCTCGTTAGTGTTGTGACGCCAAAGGTTTCCACCACTAAATGTGTATAGGTACTGGTTCATACCCTGAATCCACTCAGGCTCAAACGAGTAGAACGAAGGCCACCCCTCAGCAGGTGGGCTATATGTCAGCGTGTAGTTAGGCATTACGGACAGGGGGTTCCAACAACAGTTACAATACCGTTAGCTATGGTGTGTGGCGTTCCATTAGCTCCATCAGCGAAGATGTAGTCGCCGTCAGGCAATGGCGTAGAGGCGTTCTCGTCCAAGAAAATCCAGTCGTACAGTGCAGGATTACCAGATGTCCCGGTTACAGGCACGTTGTAATATGTGTTGCTTTGTGACGCCCCACATGCTGCACCAACGTCAGAGCCTAGAAACGAACTAAGCTTAACTGGGCAGGCCACGTCAAGGGTGGCTGTTCCCGTACAAGGGGCGGGCTCGACAACTTCCACAAGAAGGGTTTGTGAGCCTGTAGTAGTCTTAGGGACCACCATAACAGCATTTCCAACCAAGGCCCCGGTGGTAAAGCTTGCGTCTCCAGCAGCCACTACCACACTAACGGCGTCTCCCGTATCGTAAAACGAAGTGTTGTACCAGTTGTACTCAGTGACCTGACCGTAAGGCGAATTGGAAAACAACGTAGAGGCACACGGGTCAGAGCCGTCTCCGATATAGGTGGGGTTGGTTAATGATGTGGCGCGGTGATACCCGTCTACAGGTGAGCTCAAGGCGTTGAACGTGTTACTTCCCAATATGGCCCGGATGCCATAGGGTGTGCTGCGTGGAGAGAACGTAATAATCGTAGCGCCCGTATCGGACCCTAACTCTACGTTTATTCGATACAACCCCGTCGAGGTCATAGACGATGTGATGGTAATAGGGCATGTCGAGACACACCCATCGCAAACCAACACAGGACCCAGCAATCCTGTTCCACCCGTAGCCTCTCGGTATATGCCGTCCGCGGCGTAGAACCCGTTAGGCGCAGGGGTAGTCAATGCAGCGTCGGTATACACATGTGTAGACGTGGTCAGCGTAGCGCCATTCAGGTAGTAGTTTGAGATAACGCCCATATCAGCAGTCGCAATTAGTGGTGGTTATTTGTACGTATCCAGCCTCACCAGCAATGACGGTGGGGTAGGTGTCCGAGCATACCGTAGTGGATTGCTTCCCGGCAATGGTTATGTACGATATAGAGCCTCCACACGCGGTGTATTGCATCGTTACGTTCTCGTTGTCACCGTTGTATATGCTGTATTCCTGACAGTTTGCGGCATCGCATACGCACGCGCAGCACGCACCCACCTTAGTTGCGTCGAAACACAGTGGGGTGGGAAGAGCCGAAGAGTAGTCCCAGATGAGGTACAGGTAGTCTCCCGTAACCGGCATGAGAAAGTCAGCGGAATACAAGCTCGGTCCACCCACGGGGATAATCTCAGTGGACGCGGACAGGATGGCGGTCAAGTCAGCCTGACCCCAGTCGTTTGCGCTACGGACATACCTAAACCGGTCCGAAGGCTTCAGGATGTACGTGTCGTTACCAAAGCGGTTAGACCTCATCTCCACAGTAGAAGCGTCGGTAGGTATTACGCCGCCGCCCTGTGGACCAGAGAATTCTGTGAACTGACTTACGACGGGTACCGTAGCTCCGCTTAGGAACTTTATTTGCTGGCTGTGCAGCGGCGAGACAAACGCCCCCTGTTCCCACCGATACTCGTTATGAATCAATTGACCGGATTCAGAGGGGCGCGTCAGGGTGATGAGCTTAATAGTAATCTGGTCTGCATCTGGGCACGACACAGTGATACTCAACACAAACCTGTCAATACCGGAATAGTCAATGTCAATGCCAACTTGGTTCTCCTGCACCAAATCCTTATCTATAAGGGGTATAGGTGTCGGTGAGCTTTGGCTGATGTTCGCAGTAACAACTGTATTGTTGTCATACGTGGTAGAAATGTCGATAGTGTCGGCGGGATTCTCTTGAGTAACAATCTCGTAAGACACTGTTACGTCACCAACCGAAGAGCCGACGTCAACGCAAAACGATGTACCCGGTCGCTCAAGCAGAAACGTCTGCGTGACACCACAGCCAATACACTCGAGGGGCCCGGGTAGCTGGTTCTCATTGCTGGCGAGCACATACTCGTTCATATACGGGTCGTAGCCCCCGAGCTTCTGCGTGTTGAAGTCGGCAATAAACATATCGCGGAACCAGCTCCGCATACCGTTCTCGCTGATGACCTCGAGCTGCTCTTTCTGACCATCGCCGTACAGGTGTATGACGGCACCGCGCTTGGCGTCGGTAAAGAACTTGTGCGGCCCCCACTCCGCAAAGCTTTCGGGGTTATTGCTGATGCCGAAGTCCTCTACGCGAGCCACCTGCGTACCCAACACTTCGGGTATAGAGGCTACGACACTTTCTCCCGTGCTGTCGGTAAGCAGGTTCTTCTCCGCCAAGACGTAGCTAACCTTATCCTCCTGCAACGTGAGGATATCTGTGCGCCTACCGAACAGTTTCTCTACAGGCCCATAGCTGTCTTCTAGTGGCTTGAAGTTGAGCAAGCCAAGGTTGAACTCATTGAGCTTGTTGAGGTTCGTCTCATCGTTGTATACGCCGCTGTACGTCAGGTCGGCAAAACGCCGAATCTCTTTGTAGTCCTGCTCGCTGACGGTAGTCACCCTGTTCCCAAGAGTGATGGGCTTTCCCGTGATTGAGTCACGAATCTTATAGCTCTCTACGCCATTGCCAAACGTGATACAATTGAAGAACCCCGTGTCAATGATGGCGTTCTGCGTAGCCGACTGGTTCTGTAGGTTTCCGGTGTGGTACCTATTGCCTGTGCCGGAATCCAATACAATATCATAGGACGTAGGAGACTCATACCACAGGTCAGCGAGGGAATCTTTTGGGAGTGTTTCAAGGATGAGTGCGTTGTTGACCGTAACAATCTTTACGCGGAGCTTGACGCACGACTTCCTTCCGCCGCCTATGTTGGTTCCAGTTATACCATTGCACGACGCTGTTCCTTTGATGACGAGTTGCGGTATGGCGCCGAGCGTATCTACCCTCAGCCTAACCGAAGACGCAAAATCGCCAGTGTCAAAAACGGGCCAAAAGGTGTTTTCAGGGTCTACAACAACATCATATTCGCTGTTGTCACCGCCTTGAACAAACTGAGACGTTAGCCTAGGTATGACGTCGTCTTGGTTGTAGAAGAAGTCAGCGAAGTCGGTGTAGTCTTGCTGAGCAGTAAAGTATTCTTTGACGAGTAAGAACCTCGATTCACAGCTATTGTTGCCGTCTCCGACGCCCCTCCTGTCGACCTTAAATCCGATAAAAATTCTTGAGCCTGCACCAATAGCACCCGGTAAAGTGTCTACGTATACAAATGGATACTGATTAGTTGACGCCGCAAGGAGGCCTGCGACAGGTCCTACGCATTCTTTCTGCCACTTTGAGTCGTATACCGCATTGGCGTCCGCATTGATGTCTACGTCGTCAGACTCAAACAACATATACGTACCGGCAATAGCAGGAATATCAGAGGGGTTTTCAGACAACTCTCCGACAGCGTATGCCTTTTTCTCTTTTACCGTTACGTAAGTGCAGTCACCAATAGCGCCTTGACAATCGGCCTTTACGATATACCTGTCTCCCTTCTCCACCTTAGCGGCCTGCTCACCCTCAAGGAGGCAGTACTTGCCACCGGCAAAATCAAAGAAGAATTGACTGTAGATGGTCTCGTACCCTTCGCGGTCTGGCTTGATAACAAGCTTGTAGCGGTCGGCCCAATATGGCGCTGGGTTCCAGAATGGAATCTGCACCCGCAGTTGATTTCGCATAATGGAATCTCCACACGGTACGTGTATCTGATTACGCTCGCTAACGAGCGCCGTACTGGAACGACCATACTCGTCCATATACACGATGCCCACCTCATAGCTTCGGTTGCTGTGCAGGCTGCGCTGAGACCCTAGAGAAAAGTAGTTGACGTATGTGTTTGCTGTATCCAGCTCTAAAACCTCAAAGGAATTAGTGGCCCCGCTACTATACTGAGGGATGGGAAACACCAACTGAAAGGTGTCATCGCTGATGACGGTACCACGGACAGGGTCACCAAGGGCGTCAATGCCTGTGCCCAACAAGTTTTGCGGGTCCGGCGTACCTCCGGTAGCTGTAAGCGGGAAAGAGGCATTCCACGCGTTGCTAAGGATAGACTGGTTGGAGTTAGCAAACTGAGCTGGGTCAGTCTCGATTTGCCAAGGCCACCCGATGGAGTTTGAGAACCCCGGGCTAAGGCACATATCGGACAAGGTGGCGTAGTCACTGTCCAAGACATAGCTCCACTGCACGGTACTCTCTGCGGTAGTGGAGGTGGGTACAGCACCGCCCCCCGATAAACTCCAAGACGTATGGCGTATGCGAAGAGACATACTCAATGAGTCTCCAATCTCAAGGTTCGCGAAGTTGTTGATGGTAAACTGAAGGGTAAGCTCAGGCTGCAAGCTCAATCCACCCAACAGGTAAGTCGTGGTGTTGGATACCGCGTAGGTAAAAGTGCTAGACCCTAGGTCTTCCTTAATGTGTGTCGCAAAATAGTTGAGGCGGATAGGAACTCCGGGACGCTCAATAAGGTCGTAGCCCTCAAGGTAATTCCCATAGACAAGCCTGTTGCCCATAAGCGTCTGCGCCTTAGCCAACCGAGGCACATTGTCGTACAGACGAAGTATCTCGCTCTCATTAAGAATGGTGAAGATTTTGCTGTTGTCAAACTCATACGCAAACGTGGAGTTGTTCGGTATACCGTCTTGCTCTTTGTTAAACTTCTCAATGACACGGATGATGCTGTCATCCATCTCCTTGAACAGGATATCGAAACCCTTAACAAGGTTGCCGCCAGTATTTATAGTGACGATGGCATTGTTGATAGCGTTCTCCATACCCTCATTGGTGAGGCTTTCAGGAGAGAAAAAGAACCCTTGAGCAGAGAAGGCAGGGCCAGAAAATTGTGAGGTGGCAGAATACTCGTCCTCTTCGTACCGATACCGGTATCCGAAGCAGATGAATCTCTCCTCCATATAGTTGTTCTCGGACTGAGGGTTAGAGACCGCTACCAAAGGGGCTGTCCTTGGAGCAGCCTTAATGACAAGAATGCGCTCACCAAGCTCCCCGTCGTCTATGAATGCAGTGGGCTGCGGATAGGAGCGCGTAACATTGATGCGCCGTGGGGGGTTAATGTCGTCTGTGAAAAACAGCAGGTCATCTACAAAGTCAACGCCAGTGAATAGATGCTGAGGGTTGAAGTTCAACGTGGTGTCATCGCCTCCTCCGTCATCAATACTTACCACATGGTATGTGAGATTGTCCGTACGCGTATTGTATGAGACCACCATGTCCAGCTTGTTGGTTGCCCCCTCAGTAAACGAAGGGTCATGAACAAACCAGTACATGGTCTCGTTGGCCCCATCGCTATACGCCCCCAGACACGTGGCGTTGTCACTCAAGGGCGTTCCCGTAGGTGGGTACACTAGCGTAGTGAGCCGGGTGTTGCCCTTGCTGTTCTCTACCGCTCCAATCTCCGACTCCTCCGTGGAGCCCATACGGATGTTCTGCGCGTCGATATACTCTCCATTGGGGACAAGGCGCTCGTCGACGCTCTTGTTCATACGCCCCTTGATGAAGTTCCGTACGAGGTTTGCCATTACTTAATCCACTTTTCGCGACCACGCAGGTTCATAAGCAACCGTCCCGGGTGGATGTTGCTCATGCGAATCTTAGCGTTGCGTA
>Ga0208644_1003894_pt1 | contig 11414 bp, 6 predicted proteins | sample VirMetDEL_Nov_18_FD_184517 | JGI IMG/M metagenome (GOLD analysis project Ga0208644, IMG submission 184517) | Aqueous microbial communities from the Delaware River and Bay under freshwater to marine salinity gradient to study organic matter... | ecosystem: Environmental > Aquatic > Marine >... | reverse complement strand
AACATCTGCCATAGTTTTGTCTTTGCTAAGACCTAATGATGTTTTAGCGTCAGCCCATGTAGGTGTATCTAATAAATTATTAAAAGTAACTTTCTCTTCTTTTACGCTACCATCTTTACCGGCATATGTTTTTGCAACTTCTCGGTTAGGAGACATAAACAACCCACCACCAACAGTAGGTTCAGCTTCTTTACCTGCTTGTACGCCTCTATATAGCGTTATGGTTGTTGGCTTCTTTTCCTCTACTGCACCGGATGGTACTTCTTCTCCTCGTACAGTTGATTCAGCAGATGGTGCAGGGCGTTCCACTCCACTGGCGACAGGTGGCTCAACTCCTCCGGTGGGTACTCCTCCGTCGGGTCGGCTAGGAATTGGAACGCTTTCTCCACCTCCTTGTTCGATAGCTTTAGCAGCATCTTCTGCCTCCTTTCCGGCTTCGGCTTGAATTTCTGCAAGTTCGGATAGAGCTTGGTCAGCCTCTTGGTCGTTTCGTTCCTCTTCCGCAGCCTGAGCAGCGGCTTTGATTTTGGCTTGATCAGGGGAATCTCCAGCAGCTATGTATTCGTCAGTAAGTTCATTAATCCTAGAAGTAAGCGCATCAACTTTAGTAGCAGCTTCCGCTACTTTTTGTTCTGGAGTTGCTTGCTCAGCTAACTTTTCTTGTGCTGCTTGAGTAGCAGCAGTTAATACGTCACCAGCAGTAGCAGGTTCTTTAGCAAGCTCTTGCGTCCTAGCAGCAATGTCTTCTACATTTACCGCAGCGGCTTTCCCTTGAAGATCTTCTTTCTGCTTTGCTAGCTGCTCTGCATCAATCTTGGCTTGTGCTTCATCAATTGCAGAACGTTCTTCGGGAGTCTTTGCTTCCCTGCGTCGCTCAATGTATCGACCAGCAGGAGAAAGTGCGCCACCAAGAACAGCACCACCAATAAAACTTTCAACGTACTCTTTACGAGCATCAGCATCTGCAATGTTTAACCCAGCTTGTAGACGCTCTAAAAATTGTTGCCCTGTCTCAGTAGCACCTTCAACACCCGCAGCTTTGCCTGTAGCTAAAGAGTAATCAGCAAGTGTGCGACGGAACCCTTGCTCGGCAAAGTTCTTAGCTTGTTGTTCAGTGACTTCTTTACCAACAGACTTAAACAACCCACGCACTAGTGGGATAGCTTTCATACCAACAATATCTAGCGCAGTCTGTGGTATGGCAGCGGCAACGGCGCTACCTAAACTTGTTTGTTCAAGCCCCGCATTAGGATTAGTGCGCTTTACTTCGTCAAGCTGTCTCGCAAGATTAGTACCTGTGAACTGCGTAGCAGACACTAAACCAGTTGCGCCCAAAGTGGCTAATGTAGCGGCAGTACCCGTAACAGGAAGCGCAGCGGCACCCGCAGCCGCAGCAATAGGTGCAGCCATATAAGGTAATGAACCACCCAAAGTCTCTTTAAATTTTTGAAAAGGCGCTTCAGACCAACCCTTTTCAGTAGGTGTGAATACCCTCTGGGCTTCTGCTTCGCGCTCTGCTTGATAACGCTCGGCTTCTTTAAGATCCATTAGTCCTGCTTTACCAGCAGCAAGCGCAAGCGATCCTTTGAGTGATTCATACCCTGCCTTAACAGCGGGGACAAACCCTTCCTTATCTTCAGGAGGAACTTCTAAGGGTACACCGTATTGTTTTTTGACAGCAGGAGCAGCAGTGCTTAACCCAAAACGCTGCCGTATGGCAGCTTTGGTAGCGTCATTAGCATCTACATAATTAGAATCCTGCGGAGCGTACTTATCAAAGATAGCTTTTTTTGTAGCAGGATTTGCGTTGATGTAGTTGGGGTCTTGCAGGATCTCCAGCAGTGTCGGCATGGCAATTAGGGCTTACCTGAAAGAAGTGGATTTGATGTGTCTACAGCTCCAGCATCTGAAGACTTAGATGGTTTCATACCTTTAAAAACATCTTCCCCGTAGAACCTCTTAGCTCTTGCTATTTCCTCGTCAAAAAACATCTCACGTATGTCAGCTTCAGTCAAGGTACGAGGGTTCTTAGGATCTTTAGCAGCAGCCTTGATAATTTTATTTATATCAGTGCTCTGCATACGCTTCTCTACGTTGTCTGTTATTTGATCAAACGTCGGTCTACCATCTGCACCCGCACCACTACGACCCCCACGAGCTTCAAGTAAATTCTTAGCAAATTCGTAGTTAGGATCTTTTGGATTAGTTGCCATACCGAGAAGTTGGTTATAGAAGTCTTTTGGTCGTAAGCTAGCTTCAAGCCTAACCATCTTCTCTTTGAATGCACGGTCACCAGCGCGGTAAGCTTCTTCAAATTTAAATTTCTCTCTTTCCAACGCCATTCTTTCCGCAGCTTCTTGTGCTCTTCTAGCTTCGCTACGTTCTCCTCTTTCTGCTTCAGCGACAGATGTAAGCGCACGGATGCCTGTGTCTTCAACACCTTTTGCAACTTCAAATGCTTTAAGCTCTAGTGCCTGCTTATCTTGAATCAGTTTATCCGCAGCAGCACGTTGACCACGTTTCTCAGCAAGTTCAGCTTGAGCAGCTTTTTCTTCAGCTTCTGCAAGGTATTTAGCTGCTGCCATGTTACGAGCTTGCTGTTCAGCACGAAGTTTCTGAGTGCCGGGGACCATAGCAGATAAAGTCTCACCGAGCGTACGCTTTGGACCCCCCGCTGCCATCGCGCCAAGATAATCCATTAACTCAGGTTTTTGGCCCCGCAAAGCTTCAGCCATACGAGCTTCTCTACCAGACCTACCCTTCTCGTATTCTCCAAACTCCGCAGCCATTTCAGCAATACGCTGATCTCTAAGCTCTTTTTGTTTAGCTTCCGAGAGCATAGTTTTATCACCACGCTCAGTAATACGGCGACGAGCAGCCATAATTTCTTGGAGGGGATCTAACTTACCTGTAGATGTACCTGTGGTTGAAGGAACTTCTTCTTCAACAGACTCGCTAATACGGTAAGGAGATTCCGCAGCATTTTCTGGGTCCATTTCGCCCCTATCGCCACCTTTTTTAAACCCAAGTACACCACCCCCACCGCTAAACACAATACCGCCATCCATCGCAGTAAACATATCAGGACGCATCGGCAGTGTGGCAATACCTTGTTCGCGTCCAGCAAGATCCTGTTCTTTTTTAGCCATGAGTGCGCCAAGTAGACCAAGCTGTTGTTCTTTTTGTTGTATCTGTTGCCCCATCGCAGCAAGCTGCTGAGCCTTTTGTTGCAACTCCATATCCTTCTGTTGAAAGATGGTTGGGCTGTTTGCAGGATTGTTTTGCATAGCTTGTTGGCGCTGAAAAGCTTGACGCTCGTTACCACGAGCCATCATCTCTTGCTGCGCCATCTGTGGCGTGACTTGTCCAGTGGGCTGTTGACCTCTAGCATATTCCTGAAGTCTTTGGTCAGGAAACCGGACAGGGTTTTGTAGCGCAGCCTGTGTCTGAGGCGGGGAAAAAGGAATCTGTGCCATGTTTTAACCCCCTAACCCACCAAGAAGTTGCGCTAAGTAAACGGAAGAAATACCACCCGATAATGCCTGAGACATGGGGTCAATACCAGTAGGTGCTGCGTTATAAGGCAGTCCTTGCAGCATATTTCTCATAAACGTGAGATTTTCATACGGATACTTTTCACCGCGCAAGAACTCGTTATAGTCAAACTGCTGCTGTTGCTGCCCAAGATCCGCCATTTGTTTAAGCGTTGCCAGATCAAGATAACCTTGCTGTTGCCCAAGATTGCCAAGAGCACTACCCGCTTGAATACTAGTTTGCAAACCTTTAAGCCCAAGCTCAGAACCAAACTGTCGAGATTGTTCAGCCAATTTCTGGGCTTCAAGAGCACGCTGTTGTTCAGTATTAAACTGCCCAAGACCAGACTCGTAAGCTTTCTGTAACCCTTGACCTTGGATAGTGCCAATCTGATTTAGCAGATTGCGTTGTAACTCAGACTCCATCAACCCTTGCCGAGAACCACCAAAAGCACCTGCTTGCGCTGCTTTTGCGCCGATTGCCTGATTTGCTATTTCAGCTTGGCGCTTAGCCTCTTTAATAGCGGGATCAACTGCACCTTGCATAAAAGGTGACATATAAGATGCTTGGACGTTGGTAATGTTCTGCCCACCATAAGTTGTGGGTTGCAGGTTAGGGTTAGTTGGTACAGGCATTGAGGGTACTGATTGTTGATTAGCACTTCCATCAAATTGCCCTGTTCCACCTACAAGTTTATTTAAACCCCCACCTAAACTACCTAAACCCCCACCCATATCGCCCATACCACCCGTACCACCCACACCACCCACACCACCCACACCACCCACACCACCTGTTTTACCTAGAAGGTTATTTAACCCCCCACCTAAACCACCTGTACCTACAGGTTGGATAGCCCCAGGTGGAAGTACTTGAGTAAAAAATTCTCCACCCATATCGCCCGTGCCACCGGCCATACCTTGCATATTACGCATCTGCGATTCTTGCTGGAGTTTGAAATCTCTTTGTGCTTGAGTTTCTGCCCCTCCTCGATACTGCATATCCCCTCGGTACATCATATCCCCAGAGTTGGGGTCATAATTTTGAGAGTTAGAAGCAGAACCAGAATTTAAGAAATTGCCATAGTTTGGTAACCCCGTACCAACCCCACCACCATCAGCAAAACCGGGAGGTTTTAGAGCAGCTTGATTTTTTAAATCTGCTGGAGAAAGTTGTGAAGCAAAATTAGGGTTAGCAAACGTACCTGTGGTGAACGAAGTAGGTTTATATTTCCCATAATCTAACGCACCAATACCAGCAGCCTGCGCTAAGTTTGAACCTTGTAAGAATTGCGCCGGGGTTGTTAAGTTGGCAATACCCGCACGAGCAGACTCAAGAAGGGGGGAGCTGCCTGTGTATTTCTGGAAAGGTACGTCGGCTTCAGCAGAAGCTCTTTCTAACATACGCTCAACATACGGTGCGTATGCGCCACGAAGTCCAGATTCACCAGAAATATCTACGCCCGTACCTTTGCGATCAGCACCCATATCGGTGCCGTAAGTAATTCCAGTGTTAAAAGTTGACCCCGCAGCGGCTTTACGTGCAGCTTCTTGGGCTTGTGCAGCAGCATCAATTCCGGCTTTCTGGCGATCAGCGGCAGCTTTATCAGCAGCTTGTTGTTTTTGTAATTCAGTTTGTGCAGTCGTAGCTGCGGTTTGCCGTTGTTGCGCCAGCTCCATTAAATACTTCATATCAGAAGCTGATTGCTGTTTACCCAACGCATCAGTAAACAAATTCCCAATTGCCGTAGGGTCGTAGCGTTTTAATAGCTCATTATAAAAATCAGCTTTAGCGTTTGGGTCAGTGGACGTTGCCAAGCTTTGAACTTTGGCCGCATCGGTTAAATACCCCATATCCTTAGCAGTCGGAGCTTGCCCTGTAGCATCTTTAATAATGTTTGCAGCGGTGGCTGCGTCAAAACCTTGATCAAGCAAATTGTTGTATACCTTAGCTTTATCCTGCACAGTACCTGATGCCACGTCTTGTACATCCGAAGCGGCTGCAAGATATTTAAGGTCTTCTGCTTTTTGTCCGGGCGCAACAGTATTAATCAGATCATTTAAAAACTGATTTGACTGAGTTGGGAAAAGTTCTTGTAGATCGTTATATAACTCAGCCTTTTGCTGTACTGTAGCTTTTGGATCTTTAGCAATTTCTTGAACTTTAGCCGCACCCGTTAAATAATTCCAATCTGTATCCGTAACAGGTTTGCCCGTAACTTCGGCAATAGCATCTTTAATTTGGGTGTCGTTGTAATTATCGTTTAGCTGGTTATATAAAGTTGCTTTGTCAGCAACAGACGTACTCCCAGCAATATTTGATATTGCTTCTTCAAGAGCTTGTTTGCCTTCATAGATACCTGTATTAGACGCTGCTTGATCTAAAAAATCGCTTAATCTATCTTTAGCTTCATATTGTTGTGCAACACTATCGGATATTTGCTGCGCTTCTTGTACAGCGGCTTGCTGTTGTTCAGCAGTACCCTGCGACAAAATCCCTGGGCCTGTGGGTAATCCTGCATCAACAAGATCTTTAATATCACTTGCAGCTTCTCCCATTTTAGTGAGGTCATCTGCTGTAATACCTTTAGATATAAACCAAGCAAGTTTTTTCCCGCCTGTGTAATTTAACCAATCTGAGGGGAGTGCAGGGAATGCCATGATTACCTCGGCAAAAATTTAGCAGGGTTAATTTGTTTGCCCTGTTTGTGGTTACCTGTTCGGGCGGAACGAATCTGGTCCATCATTTCGTAAAGACGTTTCGCACCAGCGTTAGAGTTGCCATTACCGAGATGACTAACAACATCAGCAGGAATAACAAACTCGCCATCACTAAGCGCAGCAGGTCTTTTACCGTCGATATTTGCGGGGACTTTGTCTGCCATGCCATCTGAGTGTCCGTCGAGGTATCGTGGCGGTAGTGCACGTCCCCCTTGCGCCATATCCAATGACCCAATTCCACCTCCTTCGGCAGAATACTTAGTACCTTTAAACGCACTACGTGTTGCTGTTACAGGAGCATTTTTACCTAATGTAGCACCAGCAGCTTGTTTTTGGGCATCTTTTGCAGATTTATACGCAGCTAAAGCACCCAGCCCACCAAGTCCGGCTTGGAGAAGACCTTTGTTTGAGAGGAGTTTGTCAAGGAGTGATTGCCCTTTAGTTCCCCCCGTTTGTGTACCAAAAGGGTTGCCCGACATGATACCGCCGGGAGCAACATCAGCTTTAGCTTGATCTGAATACCCCGTCATCTCTTCAAGAGACATACCACCAAGGAGCGCACCTTTTAAATTCGCTAACTGTTCCGGCGTATATTGATCTCCATACTCTGCCACAAACTGACTATATAAAGTATCAACTTCGGGTAATGTTAAATCACCGTATAGATCAGTAAATTGAGGTAATGAGGGGCTTACAATACTCTCACCAAAATCCCAAGACTCCCCACTATCATCTCCACTATCATCACCACTTCCATATAAATAATTTCTTTTGTTGCTATCAGCCATCATCTACCTCCCGGCCTGCGCCGCGCTGCAATCATCGGTGCAGCAAATTGCATAAATTGATTAAATGCTTTTGGATCTACCCCAGCAGTCTGTAGCCCCTGCCCAATTCCGTAATTAATAGCCGCACCTTTTATGGCAGCAGCGGGATCAAACTTTCTACCTAGAACTTTTGCCGTTAATGCTTGTGTAGTTAAAGCTTTAGCCGGAGTTGCTAACGAACCAAGACCTTTAAACATATCAGGGGCGACTTTATTAACTCCCGCACCTATAACATCTGAAGCTAATGAAGATGTAGCGCCGGTTTTAAAACCTTTAGAAAACGGTTGGTCGGTTAGCGAGCCAATCCCCCCACTGAGAACCCCTGACACTAAAGCCTTAGCCCCAGCGTCGGCAGCAAAAGATGGAAGTCCTAAATTAGCTAACTGCCCTGCAATCCCACTACCTGCTGTATTAATCCCAAGCTCGCCAAGCGCAGCACCTGCTGCACCCGCAACACCAGCCGTTCCAGTAACCCCGCTAAGCAGTCCACCAACACCACCAAAAGGCATAGCAAGTAAAGACCCAACTTTTAACGCAGTAGCCACATTCTTAGCGTCAGGATGCTCGCCTTTATAATATTTTGGATCGCCAACAGGTATAAGTTTATCGCCCTGGGGGATGTAAGCTTGCGCCATGCGCTCGCGGCTTTCGCCTCCCGTTTTACCCCCCATGAACAGCACAACATTACCAGAGTTAAGTTCTTCTGGCGTAAGGGAATCTAGCTCTACTTCAACAGGATTACCTTTTTCATCTTTCTTGTACGCCTTGGTAAACGTGGATTTATGTCCTAGCTGCTCACCAAACTTTTCCCGCATCAGATCGCTAGCGGTCTTTGCTCTTTCTTCCTGCCCTACTACGTTACTTAATTCTTCCCCAGTACCATAAATATCAACGTTTTTCTTACCAAAATCCGTCAACCCAGCAAACGGATTAACCAACGCTTCCCCCGCAGTCCAGCCCGTGTCAGACTTTGCACCCTTGGGTGTAGCACCGTATTGCTTAGCCCGTGCAGCCAGATAGTCGTCTAAAGACCCCCCTTGTTGGGGCGCAGCAGCTTTTTGCTGTGCAACAAATTGCTGGAAGGCAGCTAGGGGGTTAGTGGTAGCCATCTTAAGTAGGTATAGAAGAAACGAACGCCATTGTTGCAATTACTGACGGAGTTTCGGGGCGTGTAGGCGAAGACGCAGCAGGAAAATGTTCTATGCTTACACCTAGATTATTAGTATGCCAGTATAGTTCAATATAGTCACCCGTATTTAGAGGCAAAAACAAGTTCAACGCAGCAATTAAATGCCCATCTACGCCACCATGACTATTTGGCACTGAAAACCTTGAGTTACTATTTGATAAGTTGGTTCCGTTAATAGCAGCCCATACGTCTACATCGTGTATCTGCGTATCTGAATTTTTGAACTGAATACTGAACTGTAAGTTATAAACACCAGGGTAAGTAACCGTCAGTTTAGAATTGCCTGCTAAATAGACGCTATCGGCAACATCAGTCACATCATAAGTAATTGCGTAAGCTGCCGTTGTACTAACCGCAATTTGATCCGAATCGCTTGACCAAGCACCAAACGGATTACTCATAAACCGGCCACCATCTGGCCCAAGCAAACTTCTCGTTATATTCTCAAGACGATTAAAGTAAAGTCTTAAGACATTTGAAAACTGATCGTGATACGCACGTTCGTAATTAGGCGGCGCAAGTGGCAGGCTAGGAGGGGCTGGATTATCTAATTTAAGAGTCATCGTCTGCCGTCCTGCCTGATGTCAATTCGTGGTGCACCAAGCTGCCATGTCGTACCAACACCATCTGACCCGATCTTCATAATCATCTGTCGCCCACGGATACGGGTGTAAACAATATTGGTGAACTGCTCAATCGTAACGGTGGATGTACGGGCAACAGATTTAGCCGCCTCGGTATTAAACCCAGACCCCGAACCGTTCATACCGTAAAGGGTCATCGTAACTTGGGGTGTTGTTGCTGTAGACCCATCAAATGTCAGATCCGGCACCATACGCCATACAAACCCAAAGTTTTGTCCGTCTTCAATATCAAACTCAGCAGACTCTATGTAAGCAGTAATTGGTAGCGTCGTGCCTGTTTCGTTATCGTCAACACCGTACTCGTGGTCAACAATGTTGTAGTTATATGTAGCAGCTTGTGGATAAGCGCGAATACCTGAATCGCTCCACGCCGTACGTGCCATCGTGCCGTAGTACCAAATATCTTCAGCGTAGTTGTACACCACATAGCGATCAACAGTCGTAGAATTAGCCGAACAGTAGAACCACCAAACCTCATTGAATCCTTCGTTTGTTCCAGCAAAGACTTGGAAGTTCTGGTACTTATTAATGTCGCTGAACACATACCGACGTAGATCGCAACGAAGTGTTTGCACCCTACCGTTGTACACATAGAACTTATCCACACCCATCCAGTAAGTTACCCCGGATGCAATTGCAGTGGCGTTAGGGCCGATGATGGACGTATTGTCCCCAAGAATTTGCGAACCCCAAACCAACGGCGGGCCGAGATATTGCAGAGAAAAAAGCGCAGAATCAGTCCACACCAACACTTCCTGCCTAGTTTGCTGCACTGCAATAATCTGCGAGCCGTGGGATAAGCGCAAGCTACCTGCTTGATTAAGCGGGGATGGCACCCAATCAACTAAAGATTCTTGGTTACCCCAACGAATGAGCATGGGGTCAGCAGTCGTACTGCCGTAGTCGGTTGTGCCAAATAGTAATAAGAACCTAGAAGCATCCGAAACCAGCATGCTGTATTGCACGGTAGGCACATCAACAAGCGTAGAGATACTTTGCGTTCCAGACTGACTGCCTGAAGTATTTATAGCCGAACCCGTTGCAGAGGTTGACAGGTTTGCAGTGACCCCATCAACATTAATTAAATAGTATGTTGTACCCGCAGTTAGCCCCGTTGGAAGTGCGCCAGTAGTAGCAAGCTTAATGGCTGTACCCTCAGCAAGCACGTTAGACAGCGTAATCACGCAAGGTGAAGCTATTGTTAGGGTAACAGTACCCCCAAGGCTGTTGAGTGCAACACCTCTTGTTGATAAGCCGTTAGTCGCATCCCAGTAATAAATACCAGCCGTGCGTGGACCAAAGACTAAGTCCTCCCCCCAGTTGCCAGCATTCCATATCCGCAGTGGGTCTGTAACCTGTGGCGTAACACCCCATGACCCACTACCCCAAGCACCTGCGCCCCATCCAACCAGAGGAACCTGAGCAACGCCCGGACCCGTATTAACTTGGAAAGCACCGACCGAAGACCCACCACCATTACCACTATCCGAGGCGTTTGAAGTGACAGGCGCACCCGTACCGGGATCTTTGGCCGTGATGGTAAAAGTATTTAATGTGGGTACAGAAGCAATTTGATATTGCTGATTAAGCACCGCTGCTGTGATGTTTCCACCCAGACTTACTGCACCGGAGAAGGTTACAAAATCCCCAGTGATTGCACCATGATTAGCCGATGTAACCGTGATGGTTGAGGAAAAGGGAGATACAGTAACCGCAGCAAAGGTCACTGATTGGGTTAAACGTATGGGGGTGATGTCGGAATAAGCACCACCTTGCTCAATGTAGTACTTTAGGTTGGTTCCTACACCAAGCAGGTTAGAGTTACTTAAAGTAACCCAGTTCCAAAGAGAACGGCAAATCCCTAAGTAAACGGCTTGCGATATTCTGCGCCACCCACCAATCTTCTCTGGTGTGCCCTGACGAAACCGAACCTTGTCGGATACATACCAACCGTTCTCATTTGTATAGCGAGTATTTTCTTTATTAACCCCGCTTTTCAGTAGTATCTTTTTTAATGGCACGGCTCACCTCATCAGTGCAGCTTCTGCCGCTCGGCGGCGGGTAAGCCCCGGCAGGACTCTTCCAGCGGCTTTATTCCACAGCATACATTGGTCGGCTGCACCATCCCAATCCCCCGCATCTATCCGCTTCTTGAACGTAGAAACTCGGTAGTTCCCTAGGCCACAATTGTAGACCCAGCTAGTCACAGCGGCAATGCGTCGGGGCAGTGCGGTTTGTATCTTTGGAGAAAGTTTAAACAAACCCCTGAGAAAGTATTCAACGTGGTGATCCAGTGCATCTTCGCATTGCTCAATCGTCCAGACCGTGCCGGGGTTAATGTCAGGGCCAGTGGCTCCCCAGCCAATTGTCCAAGGATGTCCACGGGTTCCGGGGTCAGGATAAGCTGTTACTCGTCCGTCAGGCAAACGCTTTGCTAGCCCTTCAAAGGGCTTGATCAGTACATCCTTGCAAAGCTTCTTTGCCTCTTTCACGATTTGTT
>Ga0208644_1003892_pt1 | contig 11414 bp, 8 predicted proteins | sample VirMetDEL_Nov_18_FD_184517 | JGI IMG/M metagenome (GOLD analysis project Ga0208644, IMG submission 184517) | Aqueous microbial communities from the Delaware River and Bay under freshwater to marine salinity gradient to study organic matter... | ecosystem: Environmental > Aquatic > Marine >... | reverse complement strand
TTGCACTCATGTGGGGCATCAGCATGAACGACGTAGAGATACTGGATCGCATTGGCATTGCCTTTGGCGAACTGAATATGCTCCCAGACTGGTATCAGTACCTGTTGTTTATGGCTGTGTCTGCATCATTTGGCATCCGTGGTGCTGATAAGTTGCTTGCGTTGAAGGGTAAGAAAGACTGATGGCTAGAGAAATAACAGACGAGTACGGTAACACTATTGTTATTCCTGACCCCCTTGTAAATCTTCAAGGTGACGAAGCCTTTAAGACAACAACTTTTGGTGGTCCCGGTTTTGAAGGAGAAGACACTGGCGACTACGATGAATATGGTTGGTTGCAAGACTTTATCAATATCTTTCGTCCTTATGTTGAAGACCAAGATGTAGACGACATTGACCGCATATTTCGTCAAGAACAAGCACAAGAGTTTCAAGACCTACTAGAGCGTATCTATGCTGGTGAAGCTACGTGGCGTGAGTTAAACAAAGAAGACTACGACTTTCTTAATGACATTCCTGAGTTTTCTGATTACTTTGATGGTGTTTACGATCAAGCACAGTACAACGGTATGCTTGAGGATTGGCAAACTGTAGCAAAGTCAGACGACTTACAAACTGTAGAAGATTTTATAAACGAGTACGGCAACGCAGGAATCGCTGATAACTCTTTAGTACAAGCAGACTTAGCATCTAAAGGCAGTGCAGTATCTGTACTTACGGGTACTGTTGACAACGCTGTTTGGGAGCAAGCTATCCGTGATGCTGCTATAGGCGACGGTATCTTTGGTGCTGAGATTGACTTTGAAGACCTGCCGGGATACGGAGGTATTTGGGAAGGAATCGTAAGACACATCAAAGTTATCGGTAGAGGACTTCAGTTACCCATTCCTGACTGGCTTCCGCTTCCTGGAATCTTTGAGTTGCCTACGATTGGTGAAATCTTTGACACAGTAACCGGACCTTGGAAAGAAGCGTCTAGGCAAATCCTAAACGAGTGTGTAGCTGGTGAAGACGGAATAATTGGTCCTAATCCAGAAACGGGTATTAACGACGACAAAAAAGAGTCCGTTTGTCTAAAGGATCAAAGTGTTCTTGATGTTTTAGCAAAAGGTGCAGAGAACGCTGTAAACCAAGTTACAGATGCTACTATCGGTAAAGTAACAGAAATTACTGATAAGATCACAAGCTGTGCTGGGATAGAAAAAGACGAAGAAGGTAACGTAGTTGGGTACGACCCTGAGTTAACGAAGCAGTGTGCCCAAGGTGTCATTGACACAATCAAAGATATATTCGGTGAAGGCGCTGTAGATCCTACTGCATCAGGAGGAATCCCTGATTGGATCAAAGGTATCATCATAGGTGGTACATACGGTGGCGATGTAATTAAAGAAATCGAAGGTATCTTTGATTCTGATCTTGATGGCGACGGTACTGTAGGACTTACTCCAGAACCAGTAGAATGTAACGAAGGTGAGGCAGACTTTGGCAACGGGTGTGAGCCTGTATGTGAGTACGACTCTAATATACCTGCATCTAGTGAACAGTGTGTTGCTCCGTGGCAAGACGACGGACCTACCGCAGAAGACTGCAGACAACAAAATAGATCACACGTTCCGGGAGACGCTACTACAGAAACTGCCAGTACTTGTGGAGAGTGCTTGAGTGGGTTTGAAGAAGTAGAAGGCCAGTGTCAAGAAAAAGAAGATCCTATTGAAAACCAAGGCCCAACAGCACAAGAGTGTGCAGATCAAAACAGAGATTTTAATGAAGCAACAGACGTAGCTGACAGCAGCTGTGGTCCGTGTTTAGAGGGCTTTGAAGAAGATAGCACAGGGAGTTGTGTAGAAATACCACCACAACTTTGTGAAGACGCGAACTCTACTACTTATGGACAACAAGGAGAATGTGGTCCTTGTAAGTCTGGTTTTGAAAAAGGAGAAGACGGGGTTTGTGTAGAGGTTATTCCTGATCCTACTTGTGAAGATCCTAATGCAGTAAATTACGGTGAAACAGGCGAGTGCGGAGAATGTAAACAAGGGTTTGAAAAAGGCCCTGAAGGATTGTGCATAGAGTCTACTGTTGAATCAACCTGCGAAGATCCTAACGCAGTAAACTACGGTGAAGTTGGTGAGTGTGGGCCATGTAAAGAAGGCTACGCTAAAAACAGTGCTGGCCTGTGTGAACAACAAAACACAGGTTTTGATTGTAATCAACCAAGGCCTGACGGTGGTTTTGCTCTTCAGTCTTGGGACAGATATTGTGCTGACACTCATTGTCTAGACGGTTCAACTAAAGACAATCCTGAAGGAACTAACTGTCCAGAATACGTTGCTCCTGTAACTTGTGAAGATACTAATGCTGTAAACTACGGTGAAGCGGGTGAATGTGGGCCATGTAAAGAAGGTTTTGAAAAAGGTGCTGACGGTCTTTGTGTGGCTAGTATTACAGAATGTGCTAACGGCGCAACACTAGAAAGTAACTGCGAAGAGTGTCCTGCAGGATCTCAGTTTAACTTTGAAGGTAATTGTCAACCAGTAACAGGAACAGTTGACTGCAGAGACTTTAACCAAGAGACTAATGAAGATGGAACGTGTGGTTCTTGTTTGCCAGGATTTGTAAAAGACACGAGTCAACCTGATGAGCCTTGTGTTCCTGCAGGAGATCCGTGCCCAGCAGGTTACGAGATTGATCCAGCAACACAACTGTGTACTCCTATAACTTGTCCTGAAGGTGAATCATTCTGTCCTGAAACTAGTCAATGTGAAACACCTGAAAACTGCCCAAGCACTACTACAGAAGAAGAAGGTGGTGGTAGTTTGTTTGGAGGAGGCTTTGGTGGCGGTGGTGCAAACTTGTTTGAACCCTACAGCTTTGCAGTAAGCGCAGATCCTACGTTGCTAGGCAGTAAACAGTTTCCTATTACTGACTTCTTAGCTGGAGTCTTTACTAATTCTACGGGCGGTAAAGCATAATGACATATTTGAACTTGGTAAACAACGTACTGAGACGCCTCAGAGAAGATGAGGTATCCAGCGTAACTGATAACACTTATAGCAAAATGGTGGGTGACTTTGTTAACGACGCAAAAAAGATAGTAGAGTCTGCTTGGGACTGGTCAGCATTACGGACAACCTTAACCATTACCACTACTGCTGACATTTTTAACTACGTACTCACAGGGTCACAGAACAAGATTAAAGCACTGGACGTAATTAATGATACGTCTAACATCTTTATGCAGTACAACACGCAGCACTGGTTTAACGACAAGTACCTAAACCAAGACCCAGTATCAGGCGCACCTGAGTACTACACCTACAATGGCGTAGACTCTAGTGGTGACACACAGATTGACATTTATCCTAAGCCTGACGGTGTGTACAACTTGCGGTTTAACTGTGTTCTGCGTAACGATGACTTGAGTACTGACACAGACACATTGTTAATTCCTAGTCAACCTGTGATTCATTTAGCAGTGGCTCTTCTGGCGCGTGAGCGTGGCGAGACAGGCGGTACATCAGCACCTGAGTACTTTGGTATTGCTGATAAATATCTGTCTGATGCGATTGCTCTGGATGCACAGAAGCATCCTGAAGAAGTCATCTGGTACACACCGTAGGAGATTAGTGCATGGCACAGCCACTAAAAAGCATTAACCTAGTCGCTCCTGCGTTCAAGGGTGTCAACACAGAAGACTCCCCGATTGCACAGGATCCGTCTTACGCTGACGTTGCAGACAACGCTGTGATTGACAAGCGTGGGCGTATTGCTGCACGTAAGGGCGTTGAGGTAATCACTACTGACAAGACTGAGTTGGGCGCTGATTACGTACACAAGATCCACTACTTCTACGATGACGCAGGTAACGAGGTAGTTTTTACCGCAGGCAACAACAAGATAATGACAGGGACTACTACCCTGACTGACGTTACTCCTGCGGCGTACACGATTACTCAGAACAACTGGAAGATCGTAAACTTTAACGACAAGGCTTACTTTTTCCAGCGTGGGTATGATCCTTTGGTGTACGACAATGCTACAGGACTCCGCACGTTTACTGTTGCAACTGGTGGTGCTACTGCAGCAACTCTGAAGTGTCACGAGGCTATTGGTGCCTACGGACGCCTGTGGGTTGTAGACAATGCAACAGACACTCAAACAATCTACTGGTCTGATTTGTTGATAGGCACGGATTTTACTGGTGGCTCCAGTGGTTCTATAGATGTATCTAAGGCGTGGCCTGATGGATACGACGAAGTTAGGGCGTTAGCGGCACATAACAACGCTCTGATTATATTTGGTAAGCACAGCATCCTTGTGTACGGCAATGCTTCTAGTCCAGCTAGCATGGCTTTGGTTGATACCGTTGCTGGCGTTGGGTGCATCTGTAGAAACTCTGTACAGCACACAGGTACAGACGTGTTGTTTATGTCTAACTCAGGACTACGCAGTTTTGGCAGAACGATTCAAGAGAAGTCACTGCCTTTGTCTGACCTGAGTCTAAACGTAAAGACTGAGATTATTAGTCTGGTAGAAAACAGAACACTGCCTACGGCTTCTGTGTACAGTCCTGAGAACTCTTTTTACTTAATTGCTTTCCCAGATCAATCAACAGTGTACTGCTTTGATCTCAAGGGTAAGCTGGAGAACGGAGCGTACAGGGTCACACGTTGGACCTCTGTGCCGCACAAGTCATTTGAAAGAGACACAGACGGTACACTGTACATTGGTACATCTGATGGCGTGGGTACGTACTCAGGCTACTCAGACAACACATCTGCGTACCGCTTTAGGTACTACAGCCCCGGCTTGACCTTTGGTGATCCATCGAAGATTAAGCTGCTGAAGAAACTGCGACCTACTTTGGTTGGCGCTAGTGGCGCTACCGTGTTTATGAAGTGGGCGTATGACTTAGAAACTGATTTTAAGACTTACGAATTTACCGTAGGCAACCAAACACCAGCGTACTTCGGTGTTGATGAGTTTGGCATCGGTGAGTTCACGGGTGGAGAACTAACGACAAGAAACCCTGTGCAAGCCACAGGTAACGGAAGCATTATTACCATAGGGTTAGAAGCTGAAATAAATGGTTCTGCCCTGTCTCTCCAAGAAATCAACGTATTAGCACTAATAGGTAAAACGGTATGAGTAATTATACAAAGACTACAAACTTTACCGCTAAGGACAGTTTGCCTTCTGGAGACAGCGGTAAGATTATTCGGGGTAGTGAGTTTGACACTGAGTTTAATGCCATTGCAACAGCCAGTGCAACCAAAGCTGACTTAGCTTCTCCTACATTCACGGGTACTGTGACAATCCCTAACTTGACATTTACGGGTACTCTGTCTACAGGAACGATTGATGGAGGTACTTACTAATGAGTTGGTTAAGTGATCTTATTGGAGGGGCTGTTAGCGGGTTAATTCCCAGCGAAGTATCTGGTATATTTCAACAGCCGCTTCCCCAGATAACTGCACCGGACATTACGTTCCAGCCTTTTACAGTTACATCTGGTTTGGGCGGTGTTACTGCTGGACCATCAGGTACACAATATACACTGTCTAGTCAACAACAGGCAATACAAGATGCCTTGATGGGTTCTGCGTTAGGTAGATTCCAACAGCCACAGCCTGCTGGTGCTTTAACATCTGCAGCGGCTGGTCAACAGGCAATGGCGCTAGGACAACAAGCCCTAGGCGCAACACCGTTTGGCATGGGCCAACAACAAGCAGCTGCCCAACAAGCGTTTGGCCTCGGTGGTCAGTTCATGGGTCAAGCTGGTATGCCTATGGCTCAAAGAGAGGCTAGTGTATACGAGCGTATCAGGGCTACACAACGTCCTGAAGAAGCACGACAAAGGCTTGGATTAGAAGAGCGCCTAGCGCAACAAGGACGCTTGGGTGTACGTACAGCTATGTTTGGTGGTACACCAGAGCAACTTGCGATGGAGCAGGCACAACAAGAAGCACAGAGCAGAGCAGCACTATCTGCGATTACGCAAGCACAAGCAGAGCAGCAACAACAAGCTGCACTGGGCGCACAGTACGCAGGACTAGGCTCAACTCTGGCAGGACAACAGCAAGCCCTCAGTGCAGCACAGCAAGCTCAAGCACTACAAGCGTTGACTGGTGGACAAGGCTTGCTCTCAGGCGGCTTAGGTCTTGAGGCAGCACAACAGCAGCTAGGCATTGGCGCACTGCAAGCAGGCTACGCACCTCAGGCTGCACTCTTGTCTGCTCTGAGTCCTGCTATTAACGTCGCTAGTTTGGCTGATGTAGCACGTAGACAGCAAGGTGAGTTTGGTCTTGAGGCACAGATTGCTAACCTGCAGGGTGCTATTGGTCAGCAGACAGGACTCGCTAATCTGTACGGTGGAGTCTACGGAAGTTTGTTGGGTGGACTAGGTGGTATTGTGTCTCCGTTTGCTCAGTCTGCAGCAGGAGGTTTGTTTGACTTTATTGGGGGCATCTTTAACCCTCAACCACCTACAGGTTAAGGAGTAGTTAACATGGCTAAACAAGCAGGTATGTCTGCAATCGCTAGTATGCTGGCTCAGTCTGGTCGAGGACTGGGACAACAAATTGGCGCTCCTGTACAAGCCTTTGGTCAAAACTTAGGGCAACAGCTTGGTGGTATGCTTACACAACGTAGGCAGGCAAAAGAAATAGAAGAAGCCCGTAACATTGTAAGTCAGTACACAACAGCAGGTGCCATAAATCCTGGAATGTTGAGCAAGAAAGCACAAGACGCTGAACTAGAAGGTAAGGATTACTTGGCTGACGTGTTCCGACAAGGTGCTGAACAGGCTAATACTAACTTGGCTGCTGGTCAAAACTTGACCGCCTATAACCAACTGGCAGCACAGGCTGGTCTTACGCCTGAAGAAGCATCTATTGGCGTACGTGGTTTGATCGCTGGTCAGTACAAAGATCCGTCCTCTGCTCTTAAGGGCACGATGGATACTCAACGCATGGTTAAACAAAAGGCTACAAGAGAATACGCTGTTGAACAACTTAGGGCTGAAGGCTTAGAGGAAGTTGCTAACGACATAGAAAAAGGTATTTATACGGACGCACAAATTGGACAAGTTTTGTCTACCTCTAGACAAGCAAATGCAGCAGCAGAACAAGGCCAAGCAGCTTTAGAAGCCTTTGTTACTACTGCTGATTTGTCTGATACCACGTTTGGTCAAGCAGTAGCCGAAGGTAAACTCAGAGATGTTCCTTCTAGTCTAGTGTCTAAACTGGCTACAGAAGCTATTAACGAAAGACAAACAACCGAGCTTGTTAAAAACCTAAAGTCAATGAACACTGAAGTTTCTAATGAAGCTGCTGAGTTACTTGAAATGGGCGTAATTACTGACGAAGGCGCTAAGAAACTTGTTACTGAAGGCAAAAGAGGACCAAAAGTTTCTACAGCAAACATGAAGCAGTACTACGTAGAAGGTGTTGGTTTGGTCTGGGGCGGTGACATTACTGTAGACGGGGATGAGCGCAAGGCTTACCGTGATCCACAGAACCCCAGCAGCATCGTTGATCTTCCTGCAGATTCTGTGGAGTTCAAAGGTGAGTCAAGGATACGTGGGGAAGACTTAAGGCTTGCTGGTATTCAGCTTGCGGAAGATTCAAAGTTTGTTGATTTGGATGCCACAGATCAAGAGAAAGCCAAAGTTGCTTTTGCGTCTAAGTACAACGAGTTAATAACTAAAAAGAAAACTAACGAAGAAGCACTAGCTGGCGCTAAATCACACGCACTAAGTTTAATTGAGCAAAGAACTGAAAAAGGTATTATTTTTGATACTACAACTACAGAGTTTAAAGAAGATAGTGTAAAAGAGTTTGACAGTATTGAAGACGCAGAAGCTGCTAATTTAAAACCCGGAACTATTGTTATTATTAACGGACGAAGGGCTGTAATTGAATAATGGCTATCAGATTCTTAGATGAAGAACAAACAACAGAAGAAAAAACTGTTGGTACTTCTATTCGTTTTCTTGACGAAGAACCCGCACCAGAAGAACCTAAGAAAGACATAGGCTGGTGGGACGAGTTTAAGTTAGCTTACGATACTACGTACACTGATGTTCAGGACTGGGGCTTGGCCCTAGAAGCTGCTATGCCTGTAGGTAACATAGATTTTGAAGGCGGCTTACCTGTGTACCGTTCTCCTGCAGAACTGTATGGTGCTGACTTTGAGAATATGTCCTATGAAAAACGCAAGGCTTACCTAGCAAACCGCAGGGAGTTCTTGGGTAAGCTAGAGAACATTGACACTATTATGTGGCAAGAAGACAACGGAATAAGCACCAGTGCAAATATACTAGGTACTATGACAGGCGCATTAATGACGCCAACGACTGTTACTCCGTTTGGTAAAACAAAAACAACGCAAAGAATTATTGGCGGTACTATTGGCGCTGAGACTGCCGCAGCTAAACAGCTGGTTGAGGGTGAGTTTGACCCCGTAGAGTTTGGTATGATGACCACACTTGGTGTTGTGGCTCCTGAAGTTACAACGGCTGTTGTTAAAGGTGGCGGCGCTGTAGCGAGACGGGGCGTTGAGGCTGTTAAAGAGGTCGAAGATAAAACTAGGGCTGTTGCTTATCGACTTGCAGGCAAAAAAGCCACACCACGGTCACAGAAGAAAGCTGATAAGTTGGTTGACAAGCTAGAGCAAGAGTACGCCAAGGGTGTAGTCGAGGGTCTAGACGAGAAAGCTATCGTTGCTAAGGCTAACGAAACTCTGGGCGTAACTACAGACGATCTTGATAATGTTCTAGTACACGCCAGCAGACAGCCCGTGATTCCTAATGCTGAAGCTGCTGTTAAGATTGTGGCTGCACGAGAGAATCCTTTGGCGTCTACAAGCATAATTGGTAAAGCATACGATGCTTTAGCGGCTCCTATAAGTACAGTAATTAAGAATGTTGACAAGCAGACCTTTGCTCGCTTGCGTAAATACGAGAAAGACTTACACGTAAACTCTTCAGAGACTATGAACAAGCTAGGTAAATTTATTACTGGCGCAGCTAGAGCAAACAAGACTAACCCGACTGAGTTTAAAAAGTTTCAACGTGCGTTGTTTAACGGTGAAGTTGACGAGGCTAAGTTTATTGCTTCCGAAAGCACATCCAAAGAGATGCGTGACTTGCTACCTGAGATAGAGAATGTACGCAATACTCTTAACGGTTTGTATGGCGATCTAAAGAACGCTGGTGTTAAGATTGAGTACAGAGAAAACTACTTCCCACGCGTGGTCAAAGACTACGATGGCTTGATGAGAGCCTTGGGTACAACACGCAAGTCTGAAGTAGAGCAGGTACTAGAGAAGTACGCTAAGTCAAGGAAGGTAGATAGCTGGCGAGAACTAGACGATCCTGAAATTAGTCAAGTTATCTCTCAGTACCTGCAGAGACGCAGGGGTGTCGGAGGCAAACCGTCGATAACCAAAGAACGGAAGATAGAAAAACTTGACGATGTAGTAGACCAGTATTACTACAGCGCACCAGAGTCACTGCAGATGTACGTTACCCGTGCAGTGCGTGAGACTGAGAAGCGTAAATTCTTTGGCAATCACGCAGTAAACAAAGAAGGTACTACAGTTGTAGACACCGAGGCAAGCATAGCTAACTACATTGCTGATGCAGCCAAGCGTGGTATGGACACAGATCAACTTGATACGCTCAACGCAATGCTCAAGGCTCGCTTTGAACTTGGAGAACAAGCGTCTAGTAAGTTTATACTAGGTACAAAAAATCTACAGTACGCATCTTTGCTAGGTCAGTTTTCTTCTGCGCTAACACAGCTAGGAGACTTAGGTTCTTCTATTTATCTTAACGGCTTAGTTAACACTATTAAGAGTTTAGCAGGAAAGAAGACAGTTACTGTTGAAGATATGGGTTTAATAAACCAAATAGCCGCTGAAATGTCTAGCATTAACGGAACAGGAAAAAGTCTTGATTTTATTCTGAGTTCTGTAGGATTCAATAAAATTGACAAGCTGGGCAAAGAAACCTTGATGAACTCTTCACTACACAAGTGGTCTAAGATTGCCAAGAAAAATCCAGAGGCTGCTGCTAAGAGATTTAGAGACACGCACGGCGATGATGTATCTGCTTTGATTGATGACTTGGCTAACGACAGAATGACGGACAACGTGAAACTAATGCTGTGGAACGAACTGTCTGATGTACAGCCTATCTCTCTGTCAGAGATGCCTAAGAAATATCTAGAGATGCCTAACGGTAGAATCTTTTATGCTCTCAAGACATTTGCACTTAAGCAACTTGATTTGGTCCGTAGAGATATGGTAGAGAAGATGAGACACGGGAGTGCTAAGGAAAAAGTAGAGGGCGCTGGTAATATGTTGCGATACGCTGCTGCTATGGGATTATCAGGTGCTACAGTACAGCAAGCAAAAGATTATATTACAACAGGTGAACTAGATCCTGAGAGTTTTGATGATGATGTTTTTTGGACCCTTTCTAGCTTATTGTTCTTTAGTAAGTACTCAACAGAAAGGTACTTGCAGCGTGGGCAAGTTGGTTCTTTCATAGGATCACAGGTTGTCTCTGTACCTGCTGTTGAACTGATAGATGGTGTGTCTAAAGGTATAAAAGCTATGATTACTGAGGACACAAAAGACGACAAAGATGTAGCTAAAGCTATTAAGGCTTTGCCTACTGGTGGTCAAGTAATGTACTACTGGCTCTTTGGTGGTGCTGAACGTAAGCTAGAGTACGAGGCAAAGCAGAAGGCCAAGGAACGCAGTGAAGAACTTAAGAAAGCGGGGATAAACTAATGAACGATGACAAGCACACAGTAAGCTACACCTCTATCGACTACCACAGTATGTGCCAGCGTTCTAAGGAACGTGTTAAAAAGATGCAGGCTGAAGGAATACCTACGCCCCATGACCCTAAAGAGAAGCCAGAGGACGTAGGTAAGTCCGAGGGTTACTCCATACTATTTATGTCATAACTCACAGTTGTTACCTGTGCAGGCCAGTTGCTGTGATCCCTCAGTCATATCGCTGGCCTCTTCTATATCCCATGATATTTCCTTAGGGAAGTCCTTGACCAGCTGGTTGTACGTCTTTTTATCCACAGGCTCATACGGTGCCTGTTGGTACGTGTGGTCTGAGTAAGGCAGGAAAGAGATACCACTGACCTTATCAAACTTGTTGTACAGCCACTGTCCCACCTCTAGAAACTCCTCATCACGATAGTAGCAGGTCATTGATGGCTTGTGCTCACACCAGTAATCCTGGTATATCTCCCACAAGTCTAGCTGCTCCATAGCACCCATGTCTGAGGCTGTCACAGCGCCCTCAGGAGACGCGATAGGGAAGCTGAATACCCGTGTACTGGGGGACATTAGATCGTCCTCCACAGGGACACCAGCGGCCTCTAGGACG